>Ga0070741_10005462_pt1 | contig 28244 bp, 26 predicted proteins | sample Coa_R1_4_FD_66440 | JGI IMG/M metagenome (GOLD analysis project Ga0070741, IMG submission 66440) | Surface soil microbial communities from Centralia Pennsylvania, which are recovering from an underground coalmine fire - Coalmine... | ecosystem: Environmental > Terrestrial > Soil > Unclassified ... | reverse complement strand
CGGGTGGGTCGCGGGCGTCAGGTCTCTAGGTGGCGGGCGAGGGCGTCGGTGACCGGGCCGGGGGTCTCGTAGTGCGCGAAATGGGATGTGCCGCGGACCACGACGAACCGTGACCCGGGGATGGCGCGCGCGGCGCTCGCGCCCTGCCACGGCGGCGCCGCCTGATCCAGTTCGCCGGCCAGCACGAGCGTCGGCGCCTTGATCGAGCCAAGCAACGGCAGCAGGTCCATGTCCGCGATCGCCTCGCCGCAGCCCGCGTACCCCTCCGGGTCGCAGCCGGCCAGCATGTCCACCGCCCGCGCGGCGGCGGCGGGCTCACGCTGGAAGAATCCGGGCGTGAACCAGCGCGGGGGCACGAGATCCCGAAGAGCGGCCATCCCGCCGGAACGCACCAGCGACACCCGCTCCAGCCAGGCATCGCGCGACGGCATCGGAACCACGGCGGTACAGCACACCGCCAGCGAGCTGATCCGATCCGGCGCGTTGGCGGCGAGCCACAGCCCGGTCATGCCGCCGAGCGACACCCCGCAGTACGCGGCCGACTCCACGCCGTAAGAATTCAGGAGCGTGAGCACGTCCGTGCCCAGTTCGGCGAGCGAGTACGGTCCCGGCGGCGCGGTCGACCCGCCGTGACCCCGCGCGTTGAACCGCAGCAGCCGGTACCCCAGGCGTCGCAGCACCGGCAACTGCTTATCCCATATCTCCATCGTGGTGCCGATGGGGTTGGCGAGGATCAGTACCGGGCCTTCTCCGTTGTCGAGCGACGCGACCAGCCGCACGTCAGACATCGAAGAACTCAGACATCGAAGAAAACCGTCTCCCGGTCGCCCTGGAGCCGGACGTCGAACCGCAGGTGCCCCTCCGGCTCCGCGACCGCGATCAGTGTTGCCCGTCGCGACGGCTCCACCGAGCACAGCACCGGATCGGCCGCGTTGGCTGCGCGCTCGTCAGGGAAGTACATCCTGGTCACCACCCGGTCCAGCAGGCCGCGCGCGAACACGGACACGTCCAGGTGCGGGGCCTCGATGTCGCCGGAACCGTCCGGCGCCGGCAGCGCCCCCGGCTTGAGCGTCACGATCCGGTACGACCCGTCGGCCGACGTCTCGCACCGGCCGAAGCCCCGGAACGCCGCGAAACCCGACGGCGACGGGCCGCGCGGATCGTCCGGATGGGCGAACCGCCCGTCCGGGTCGGCCTGCCACGTTTCGATGAGAGCGTCAGGGATCGCGTTACCCGCGCCGTCGTACACCCGGCCCACGATCACCACGGCGCCCGGCGTGTCCTCCGGGACCACGTACGGTCCGTCCGGCCACGGCAGCCGCATCGCGAAGTACGGGCCGACGGTCTGCGAGGGGGTGAGCCCCCGGCTGGACGGGGGGGACCCCGTCATTCAAACACCGCCGCTTCCCGGCCGCGGAGCACGATGTCCCAGGTGTAGCCCAGCGCCCATTCGGGCTGGGTCAGATCGATCGAGAACGACGCCACCATCCGCTCACGGGCGGCCGGGTCCGGCACCGAGTTGAAGATCGGGTCGAGCGGCAGCAGCGGATCGCCGGGGAAATACATCTGGGTCACGAGCCGCTGGGTGAACGCGCGGCCGAACAGCGAGAAGTGTATGTGCGCGGGCCGCCAGGCGTTGTAATGGTTGCCCCAGGGATAGGCACCGGGCGCGATCGTGACGAACCGGTACCGGCCGCCGGCGTCGGTGATGCACCGGCCGATGCCGTCGAAGTTCGGGTCCAGCGGCGCGGGATGGTGCTCGCGTGAGTGGCGGTACCGGCCGGCCGCGTTCGTCTGCCAGATCTCGATCAGCGTGTCCGGTACCGGGCGGCCGCCGGAATCCAGCACCCGCCCGGAGAGGATGATCCGCTGCCCGAGCGGCTCACCGTCGTGCTGCGTGGTCAGGTCCGCGTCCGACGCGGTGATCAGGTCGTTGCCCAGCAGCGGCCCGGTCACCTCGGTGAGCCGGTGCGGCAGCAGCACCAGGGACCGCTTCGGGTGCCGCAGCGCCGTGGAGCGGTAGCCCTCGAAGTCCAGCGGCGGGTGCGTGCCCGCGACCGGGCGCTCGTACGACGGCAGCACCAGCAGGCCGGAGTCCCGCTCACCGGTAGCAGGCGGGGTGGTGGTCCTCACGTCAGCGCTCGTCATTCGGCACTCCTTGTCTGCAGCGCGCGCAGCGCCGCCAGCTCCGCCGCGGACGGTGCTGGCACCGCCGATAGCCCTGGCGCCACCGCCAGGTCCCAGCCGGTCCGCTCGCGGACATCGTCGACGGAAACCCCGGGGTAGACGCCGGTCAGCGTGAACTCCAGCGTGCCCGGATCTGGCTCCATCACACCGAGGTCGGTGATGATTTTCTTCGGCCCAGCGCCGGTCAGCCCGAGCCGTTCCCTGTCCCCCGGCCCGGATCCGTAGCCGACCGAGGTGACGAAGTCCACTTGCGCCACGAACGATCGTTTTGTCTGCCGCACCACGACGATAACCTCCCGGCAGGAGGCGGCGATCTCTGGTGCGCCGCCCGCACCGGGCAACCGCACCTTCGGTTTACCGTAATCGCCGCCGATGACCGTTGTATTGATGTTGCCGAACTTGTCGATCTGCGCAGCACCGAGGAATCCGACGTCGATCCGGCCCGGCTGGAGCCAGTAGTTGAAGATCTCCGGCACGCTGACCACGGCGTCCGCGGTCTCGGCCAGTATCCCGTCGCCGATGGACAGCGGCAGCGAGCCGGGCTTCGCGCCGATCGTGCCGGACTCGTAGATCAGCACGAGCCCCGGCGCGTGCGTGGCCCTGGCCAGGTTCGCCGCGGTGCTGGGCAGCCCGATCCCGACGAAGCAGGTCGTCCCGTCGCGGAGCATCCGCGCCGCGGACACCGCCATCATTTCGTCTGACGTGTAGCTACTCATAGGATTCCGGCCAGCCATTCGGAAAAAGCTTCCCGGTCCCGGCTCACCCTGTCCCACTTGGCGTAAGAGTCGTTGTCCCTGGCCGAGTACCCCAGCGCGTACGACGGATGCGCGCCGTCCGGCACATGCGCGACGTAGGTCACCGTCCACGCCGGAAGCACCACCGCGTCCGGTCGCGGTGCGAGGGAATCAACGATCTCCTCGACTGTCACCACTGCTCGTTCGGAAGAAAGTACTGCTTCTTTCTGTACCCCCGTGATGCCCCACAGCTGCACGTTGCCCAGCCGGTCCGCGCGCTGCGCGTGGATGATCGCGACGTCCGGCCGGAGCGCGGACACCGCGGTCAGCGTCTCGCCGGTGAACGGGCAGTCGATCTGCCGGATCGAGCCGGACGCCGCCAGCCCGGTCCCGTTGTAGCCGCGCAGCACCGCGAACGGCAGCCCGGACGCGCCCGCCACGTAGCGGTTGGCCATGCCGGCGTGCGAATGCTCCTCGAGCTCAAGCGGGGCCGGCCAGCCGTTCTCGACCGCGTCGCGGAACCGGTGCAGCGACCCGACGCCCGGGTTCCCGCCCCAGGAGAAGATCAGCTTGCGGGCGCAGCCAGCGCCGATGAGCTGGTCGTAGATCACGTCCGGCGTCATCCGGATCAGCGTCAGGTCGCGCCGGCCCTGCCGGATCACCTCATGCCCCGCCGCGAACGGGATCAGGTGGGTAAAGCCCTCCATGGCCACCGCGTCACCGTCTCGGACCGCCAGCCGCACGGCCTCGGCGAGCGACACGATCTCCGCCATCCGGGCTCCTCTCTGCCAGCTCTACCCAAAACGATAGCGTCAGTCGGCCGCATAATGCACAGCTGTTCGCAATACGGACGCCCGGTGTTACTCCCCAGCGCCGACGTCGCGCAGCACCTGCTGCGCTATCGCGAACGCGCGGTTCGCGGCCGGCACCCCCGCGTAGACCGCTACCTGGAGCAGCACCTCGCCGATCTGCTCCGGCGTCAAACCGTTGCGCAGCGCGGCTTTCACGTGCATGGCCAGCTCGTGCTCGCGGCCGAGCGCGGCGAGCGCGGTCAGCGTGATCATGCTGCGTTCGCCCCGGCTCAGCCCAGGGCGAGACCAGACGTCGCCCCAGGCGTACCGGGTGATGAAGTCCTGGAACGGCTCGGTGAACGCGGTCATGGCGACGATCGAGCGGTCCACGTGCTCGTCGCCCAGCACCTCGCGGCGCACCGCCATGCCCTGGCGGGCGCGTTCCGCGTCGTCCATCGTCGGCTCCTTAACCCCGGACGTAAAACGGCGCCAGCGTGTCCCGGATGACCCGCACGGTCTCCGGGGCGTGTTCGTAGCCGGCCAGTACCGACAGTAGCTCCCGCAGGTTGAGCAGCGGCATCCGCGTCTGCCAGCCGGGCGGCGACGGGTTCAGCTCCTGGTAGGCATCGAAGAAACGAGCCGATTCCGGCGGCCGCGGGCAGCTCCACAGCATCGATATGTCGACTTCGGCCCAGGTGTACGAGACCGCCGGGTCGATGAGCGCGAGCCCTCCGCCGGGTTTCCCGAGCACGTTCGCGGACCACAGGTCGCCGTGCGTCAGCACGGGCGGCATCTCCGGGACGATCTCCGGCAGCCGCGCGCAGAACCGCTCGAACGCACGGCGGTCCGCGGCATCCAGCGCGCGCTCCACGTTGGGTTCGCTCAGGTAGCGCAGCACGCGGCGGTCGGCGAAGAACTCGTGGCCGTCCGCGGTCCAGGCGTTCCGCTGCCGGAACCGCCCCAGGTATCCGTCATGCTCCCAGCCGAACCTGGTGGACACCGTCGCCCGGTGCAGCCCGGCCAGGTCCCGCGCGAGCGACTCCCACGACGCGGCCGTGTCGTCCCGTGGCGGCAGCTCGGGCATCAGCAGCAGCCGCGGGGTCACCGCCAGCACCTCCGGGGTGCGCACATGCCCGCTCGCGGCGAGCGCGGCGAGCCCGGCCGCCTCGACCGGGAACAGGTCCGGCGGCGCGGAGGGCAGCGTCTTGCCGACCTGGCGGGTGCCGTCGGCATAGCTGACCAGCCACGGGTAGCCAGCGAACCCGCCGGACAGCTGCCGCACCTCGACGATGCCCCGGTCGCGGCCGAGCGCCGCCAGCTCGGCCCGCAGCACGCCGTCAGCCTCTGTCACTCCCCGCCTGCCTCACCAGCCTCATGCGCCGCGAGGGCCGCGTCGATGAACGCGCCGGAGCTGCCCAGATACCCGCCGGGCTCCAGCGCGGCCTCGACCTGCTCCTGGGTGACGCCCGCCGCGGCCAGCCGGTCGGCGAGCTCGGGCACGCCGAGCAGCACGTCGCGCAGCGGCAGGCCAGCGCCGACCGCACGCGCGCTGGCCCGCGCCACCAGGTCGTGCGCCTGCTCACCGCCGAGCACCCCGGCGAGGAGCGCGGTCACGTGCTCGGCGAGGGGCAGGCCTTCGGTGGCGGCGAGGTTGGCGGCCATCCGCGACGCGTCCACGACCAAGCCGCCGAGCAGTTCCGCGCCCCAGGCCGCCGCCGACCCGGTGAGCCGCAGCAGCGCGGTGAACGGCTCCCATTCGGCATGCCATGCCCCGGCCGCCCGCTGGAACTCCTGCTCCGCGCTCGCCACCAGCGTCGCCAGCAGCCCGGGCACCTGCCGGGTGCAGCCGAGCACCGAGATCGCCGCGACCGGGTTGTTCTTGTGCGGCATCGCCGACGAAGAACCTCGTGTTACCCCCGGGGGGGCGACCCCCCCGGTGACCCCCCCGCGACTGGGGGAAACCGTTCCCCCAGACCCCTCGGCCCCCCCGCGACTGGGGGAAACCGTTCCCCCAGACCCCTCGGCCCCCCCGCGACTGGGGGAAACCGTTCCCCCAGACCCCTCGGCCCCCCCGGTGGGGGGCGAGCCCTCGTGGACCTCGCCGACCTCGGACTGGGCGAGCAAGGACACGTCCCTGGCGATCTTCCCCAGTGCCGCCGAGGCCCGGGCCAGGGCGGTGCCCACGTCGATGATCCGCAGCCGGTTCGTATGCCACGGCAGCGTGGGCAGCGGCAGCCCGGTCTCCGCCGCGAACAGCGCGGCCACCCGCGGGCCGTCCTCGCCGAGCGAGGCCAGCGTCCCCGCGGCGCCGCCGAACTGCACCGCGAGCCGCTGCGTCCGGCACGTCGCGATCCCCGCCCGCGCGGCGTCCAGCGCGTCCAGCCAGCCGGCCGCGACCAGCCCGAACGTCACCGGCACCGCCTGTTGCAGCAGCGTGCGACCGATCATGATCGTGCCCCGGTGCGCCGCCGCGAGCCGGGCCGCCGCGGCCGCCGCCGCCGTCAGGTCGGCCGAGATGACGTCGAGGTACCGCTTGGCGAGCAGCATCGCTGCCGTGTCCATGATGTCCTGGCTGGTCGCGCCCCGGTGCACGGCCGGTGCCGCGCTCTGCGGAACCCGCCGGGAAAGCTCGCGCGCTAGCCCAGGCACAGGGTTGCCGGTAAGCGCCGCCAGCTCGCCGAGCAGCACCGGATCGAAGCTCCCGGCGCGCGCCGCGTCGGTCACCGCGGCGCCCGCGCCGGCCGGTGCCAGCCCGGCCCGCTCGACCGCACGGGCCAGCGCGGCCTCGGCGTCGAGCAGCGCCTGAAGCCACGCCTGGCTTCCGCCACCCCCGGCCAGGCCCCCGCGCGCGAAGATCGCCCCGAAAAGGGGAGCGCCGGTACCCTGATCAGCCATATCCCTCCTCCAGACTACGGGCTCACCACGATACGCACCGCTACCTTCGCCCACTGCAAGACGGAAGCAACGCTAGCGGCACGAGCGCCTCAGGCACTGATGATCCGAACAACGTGGTGGATCACCCTTTTGTGGTAGCGGGGCCCTTGTTTACGAGGGATAACTCACCACGATGGGGCAATCCGACACGTTGATCCAGGGTCAGCCAGTGCGCTGGCGCAGCGGGGTGGCCGCAGATGTCTTATCGTCTTGATCATGACTGATCATTCAGCCGGCCTCCCTCAGCGCAGGCATCTTGTCACCGAGATCCCGGGACCGGCTTCCCGGGAGCTGCTGGCCCGGCGCGAGAGTGCCGTCGCTCGCGGGGTCAGCAACATGCTGCCGGTTTTCGTCACTGACGCCGGCGGCGGCGTCGTCGTCGACGCCGACGGCAACTCCCTGATCGACTTCGGCTCCGGCATCGCCGTCGTGTCGGTGGGCAACGCCGCACCGCGCGTGGCTGCGCGGGTCTCCGAGCAGGTCGCCAGGTTCACCCACACGTGTTTCATGGTCACGCCGTACGAGGGTTACGTCGTGGTCGCCGAGGAGCTCAACACGCGCACGCCCGGCGACCACGAGAAGCGGACCGCGCTGTTCAACTCCGGCGCCGAGGCGGTGGAGAACGCGGTGAAGATCGCGCGGCACGCCACCGGCCGCCAGGCCATCGTCGCTTTCGACCACGCCTATCACGGCCGCACCAACCTGACCATGGCGCTGACCGCGAAGAACATGCCCTACAAGGACAAGTTCGGCCCGTTCGCCGGCGAGATCTACCGGATGCCGATGGCCTACCCGCTGCGCTGGCCCGGCGGCCCGGCAGCCTGCGAAGCCGAGTCTTTGAACACGTTCAAAAATCTCGTCCACGCCCAGGTTGGCGAAGACAACGTGGCCGCGGTGATCATCGAGCCGATCCAGGGCGAGGGCGGGTTCGTGGTCCCGCCGGACGGATTCCTGCCGGGTCTCGCCGCGTTCTGCCAGGACAACGGCATCGTGTTCATCGCGGACGAGATCCAGACCGGCTTCTGCCGCACCGGCGACTGGTTCGCGGTGAACCACGAGGGCGTCGTACCGGACATGGTCACCACCGCGAAGGGCATCGCCGGCGGGCTGCCGCTGGCCGCGGTGACCGGCCGCGCCGAGATCATGGATTCGGTGCACGCCGGCGGCCTCGGCGGCACCTACGGCGGAAACCCGGTGGCCTGCGCCGCCGCGCTCGGCTCGATCGAGACGATGGTCGAGCTCGATCTGGCCGCGCGGGCCCGCCGCATCGGCGACATCATGCTGCCTCGGCTGCACAAGCTGGCCGCCACGTACCCGGTCATCGCCGACGTGCGCGGCCGCGGCGCGATGCTCGCCATCGAGCTGTGCCGGCCGGGCACGCTTGACCCGGATCCGGCCACCACCGGGGCCGTCTCCGCGGCGTGTCACCGAGCGGGCCTGGTGACGCTGACGTGCGGGACGTTCGGCAACGTGATCCGTTTCCTGCCGCCGCTGGTGATCGGCGAGGACCTGCTGGACGAGGGGCTGTCCATCCTCGAGGACGCCTTCGCGGCGCTATGAACCGTTATGAGCGGCTCGTCATGGACGCCGAGCCAGCCCCGTACTGGCTGGCCGGCGCCCCCGCGCCGCGGCCGCCGCTGCCGGGCGGCCTGTCGTGCGACCTCGCGATCGTCGGTGGCGGCTTCAGCGGACTCTGGACCGCCGTTATCGCTAAAGAGCTTTATCCCGAACGATCTGTGGTGCTTCTCGAGGGAAGCCGCGTCGGCTGGGCGGCGAGCGGTCGCAACGGCGGCTTCTGCGAGGCCAGCCTCACCCATGGGGAGGCGAACGGCCTGGCGCGGTTCCCGCGCGAGTTCGAGGTCCTGCAGCGGCTGGGGATCGAGAACCTGGACGCGATCGAGGCCGCGGTGCGCCGTTACGGCATCGAGTGCGACTTCGAGCGGACCGGCCAGCTGTCCGTCGCGACGTCGCGGTACCAGGTCGCCGAGCTGCGCTCGGGGTTCGGGGAGTTCCTGGACGAAGCCGCCGTGCGGGCGGAGGTCCGGTCGCCGGCGTACCTGGCGGGGCTGTGGGACCGGGACGGGTGCGCCATGGTCCACCCGGCGAAGCTGGCCTGGGGCCTGGCCGCCGCCGCGGCGCGGCTCGGCGTACAGATCTACGAGCAGACGCCGGTCACCGGGCTGTCCTCGTCCGGGGATGGTGTCGCGCTGCGCGCCCGGTCCGGGTTTATCGTGCACGCCAAGCGGGTCGCGCTCGGCACGAACGCATTCCCGTCGCTGGTGCGCTCGCTGCGTTTGTACACCGTGCCGGTCTACGACTACGTGCTGATGACCGAGCCGTTGACTGCCGGTCAACTGGCGTCGATCGGCTGGCGGAACCGGCAGGGCATCGGTGACAGCGGCAACCAGTTCCACTACTACCGGCTGACCGCGGACAACCGGATCCTGTTCGGCGGGTACGACGCGATCTACCATTTCGGCCGCGCGATCCGCTCGTCCTATGATCAGCGCCCGGCCACATTCGCGAAGCTCGCCGCGCACTTCTTCGACACGTTCCCTTCGCTCGAGGGGCTGTCGTTCACGCATCGCTGGGGTGGCGCGATCGACACCTGCAGCCGGTTCTGCGCCTTCTTCGGCACCGCGCACCGCGGCCGGGTGGCGTACGCGCTCGGGTACACCGGGCTTGGCGTCGGCGCGACCCGCTTCGGCGCGCGGGTGATGCTTGACCTGCTGGACGGCAAGCGCACCGAGCTCACGTCGCTCGACATGGTGCGGCGCAAGCCGGTCCCGTTCCCGCCCGAGCCGCTGGCCTACGCCGGCATCCAGGCCACCCGCTGGTCGCTGGCTCGCGCCGACCGCAACGACGGCAAGCGCAACATGTGGCTGCGCGCGCTGGACGCTGTGGGGATGGGTTATGACTCCTAGGATTCCGCGTGCTGACTGACCGGATGCGAGAAGCCCTGCGCACGGCGGTGAAGTCGCGCGACAAGGTGGCGGCCAGCGCGCTGCGCTCCGCCCTCGCCGCGATCGACAACGCCGGGGCGATCGAGCTGCCGGCCGCCCGGCGCGGTCTGGCTATCGAGGAGTCGCCTCTCGGTCTGGGTGCCGCGGAGGCCGAACGGCGCACGCTGACCGAGGCAGACGTCGCGCGGATCGTCCGCGCGGAGATCGCGGACCGGGACCGGGCCGCCGCTGAGTACCAGCAGGCCGGGCATGACGAGCGCGCGACGCGGTTGCTCGCCGAGGCGAACGTGCTGCGCGATCTCGTCGCGTCGTCGCGGGAACCTGACCGCGGTTAACCAGCGGGCCGGCCGGAGCACCGGAGGCCGGAACAGCGCCCAGACCACCTTGCCCGCATGGCTTGGCGGGGTGAACCCCCATGCCTCGGCGAGCGCGTCGATGACGTGCAGGCCGCGGCCGCTCTCGGTGAGGATGCCCGGGTCCCTCGGCTGCGGAACCCGCTGGCTTGGATCCGCGACAGCGCAGATCACGGACTGCCCCGGCTGCAGCAGGCCGAGCCGGACCGGAGCGGCACGCATCGGCAGGCTCGCGTCGGTCAATGCGTGCCGCAGTGCGTTGGTGAGCAGTTCCGACACCACGACCGCCACGTCGTCGCGGAGTTCCGGCGCGCCCCATCGCTGCAGGGTGGCAACGGCGAAGTCGCGGCCGGCCCGGACCGCACGGGCGCTGGTGCCGGGAGTACGCGTGGCAACGCGCGGGAAGCGGGACCAGTCCAGGGCGCCCGGTCGCGATGCCAGCGGCCAGTTGCCGGTGTCGATCGCCGCCATCCGCAGCACGGGTGCGAGCCAGCGTAGCGCCGTGTTCGTGGGTGTGCCGCTGCCTGCGCCGACGGCCACATCGCCCGCCAGGAGGGGTGGGTATGCGGTCATGACCGTCCGTTCAGTCGCGGTGAGGGCGGGCGTGATCAATCGGACAGATCCATCTTCTCTTATGCACATACCTACTGCAACATGCTTCTGCGCAATCCCAACGCACAACACTGATGCACCAGCCTTTTGCACAGATCTTATGCACTGTGCATGTTACGTGGTAAGCTTTGCGTAGCGGGTGATACTAGTGCGCACCCCCTCCGCGCACTCCCGCACGGGGTTAGGAGATGGCCGATGCAGGTCAGGAACGGTATTCCGGCTGGCGAGCTGACGGGTGCGCGGTGGCGCAAGAGTCAGGTCAGCAATCCGAGCGGAAGCTGTGTCGAGGTCGCGCAGCTGTCCAGCGACGCGATCGCGGTCCGCAACTCACGTGACCCGGCCGGACCGGCTCTGGTCTACACACGCGCCGAGATCGCGGCCTTCCTCGCCGGCGTGAAGAATGGCGAGTTCGACGATCTCTACGCGTCCGGAATGCCGTAATCATCCGTTTATTACCGCCCAGTCTGCTCATTTCGCACCCTGGCAACGCGTTGACGCGGTGATATCGTGCTGTGTGTCGTCCGCCGTTCCCAGACTGGCGGGGAGGGCGGCATTATGGCGACCCCGCCGACCGGCACGCCGGCCAGCGGACGCCTAGCCGACCGGCCTCGGAGTCAGAATGAGCGCGGTGCCACCGCACGACGATCTTCCTGCCGACGTCCTCGGCCCCACGGTTTCGCGGGTGATGCTGGGCAACCAGCTACAGCGCCTGCGTGAGGCGGCCGGGATCACGCCCGAGCAGGCGGGCTACGAGATCCGCGCGTCGCGATCCAAGATCAACCGCATGGAGAACGGACGCGTGCGGTTCAAGCAACGCGACGTGGCCGATCTGCTCACCCTGTACGGCGTCGCCGACGCGAAGACCAGGGACGCCATCTTGTCCCTCGTCGAGCAGGCCAACTCCCCCGGCTGGTGGTCGAAGTACGGCGACGTCACCGCCGACTGGTTCGAGGCGTATCTGGGCCTGGAGGCGGCCGCCACCGTTATCCGCACGTTCGAGCTGCAGTTCGTGCACGGCCTGTTCCAGACCGAGGCCTACGCCCGCGCGGTCACCCGGCTCGGGCACACGGCCGCGCCCGCCGAGGAGATCGACCGGCGAGTCAGCCTGCGCCTCAAGCGCCAGGATCTGCTGACCCGCCCGCAACCGCCACGGGTGTGGTCGGTCATCGACGAGGGGGCGCTGCGCCGGCCGCTGGGCGGCCACGAGGTCATGCGGGCCCAGTTGCAGCGGCTCATCGACGTCGCCGAACTGCGGCATGTGACGATCCAGGTGGTGCCGTTCGGCCGGGGCGGGCACGCGGCGGCGGGCGGCGCGTTCACCGTGCTGCGCTTCGGCGAGGCGGACGCGCCGGACGTCGTGTACATCGAGCAGCTCACCAGCGCGCTCTATCTGGACAAGCATGAGGACGTGGACCACTACATGGAGGTCATGAACACGCTCAGCACCGAGGCACTGACCCCGGCGCAGACCACCCGCTTCCTCATCGAGATCATCAAAGACAGCTAGCCAGGGTTCACGAACCCCGTCATATCGAGCGGGCCGCACCCGGCCCGCGAACTACGTGGACCGTAGCGCCTACTCCAGCATCTCCAGTTGCGCGGCCTCGCCGTCGGCGAGCAGGAAGTAGCCGAGGAACGTCACGCCGTCGTCCCCGGCGTCGAACCGGTCGATGTGCTCTCCCTCGGGCTCGAAGAACACGTCTCCAGCCCGCAGCACCGACGCCGGCTGGCCCGCTACCTGGAAGACCACCGAGCCGTCCAGGATGCTGCCGACCACGGGACCGTTGTGCAGATGGCGTCCGGCCGGGTGACCAGGGGCGATCCGGATCTCGCGGATCTCGACGTGACCGGTGTGCTTCGGTCGCGCCAGCTGGGCGTCGAGCAGCACGGTCCTGGTGACCGGCTGTTCCTGGCTGGGGTCGGCGGCCCTCGGCATGTCCCTCCTCATGGGCTGGAGAATTTCGACGATTTTTATCGTAGGGGGCGATCACTTTCGGCCGGCTGGCGGATCTATACGAACGAGACCCGACGTGACACTGGTATGCCCGGGGCAAGTGCAGGAGCAGCCGATGACGGTAAGCGAGGATTTCGCCAGCGTGGCCGATCGGTACCGGACCGAGCTGCTGGCGCACTGCTACCGGATGCTGGGTTCGTTCGACGAGGCCGAGGATCTGGTGCAGGAAACGTACCTGCGGGCATGGCGGTCGTTCGACGGGTTCGAGGGCCGGTCGTCGGTCCGGACCTGGCTGTACCGGATCGCCACCAACGTGTGCCTGACCGCGATCGAGCGTCGCGGCCGGCGGCCGCTGCCGTCCGGGCTCGGGGCGGGGTCGCTGGACCCGGAAACCCCGCTGGTGTCCGGGCCTGAGGTGCCGTGGCTTCAGCCGCTCCCCGACCCGCTCATGGTCAGCGACCGGGAGGATCCGGCCACGGTGACCGCCGCGCGTGCCGGAATCCGGCTGGCGTTCGTCGCGGCGCTCCAGTACCTGTCCCCGCGGCAGCGCGCGATGCTGATACTGCGGGACGTGCTGGAGTGGCCGGCCGCGGAGGTGGCCGCCCTGCTCGGCACGACGACCACCGCGGTGAACAGCGGCCTGCGGCGGGCCCGCGCCCAGGTGTCCGAGGCCACGCCCGCGGAGGATGAGGTCGCCGAGCCCGCCGAGGCCAGCCAGCGGGCACTGGTAGATCGCTTCGCGACGGCCATCGAGCGCGCCGACGTCGGCGCGCTGGCCGACTTGCTCAGGGAGGATGTCACGCTCGAGATGCCTCCGGAGCTGACCTGGTTCGCCGGGCGCGCGGCCGTGACCGCGTACGCCGCCGCACACCTGCTCGCCGAACCCGGACTGCTCCGGGTGATTCCGGTCGTGGCGAACTCCGAGCCCGCGCTCGCCACGTACGCGGGCAAGCCGGGAGGGCCGCATCGCGCCCACTCCGTCCTGGCGCTGACGGTGACCGCGACGGGAATCGCCCGGATCGTCAGCTTCCGCGGCCCGAGCCTGTTCGCGTCGTTCGGCCTGCCGTTGGAATACCCCGAGTCCGGACAGGAGCCGTTGCGGACATTGCGGAGCTAGTACGTCACGGCATGTCCCAGTAACCGGGGTTGCCGACGCAGCTCGCCTGATTCCACACGGGGGCCGCGTGCACGACATTGAGCCCTTTGGCACTGCCGGATGCTCCGTCTGTTCTGACGCCGCGCAGCACCGCTCCTGAAAAGTTAGCACCGCTTACGTTCGCGCCGCGCAGATCAGCGTCGGTGAGATCCGCGCCGCGGAAATCAGCGCCGCTCAGGTCCGCGCATTGCAGGTATGCGCCGGCCAGAAAGGAGCTACGGCTCCATCGCGAGCCGGCCAGGTTGGCACTCCTGAGATCGACTTTGAGCATCGCGCCATCATCTTCTGGATGCGCAGGTTATCCCGGCCGGTGCGGACCTCCGCCCGACGCAGTTCCTTTTCTTCTTCGCCCCATCCCGACTGATTCGCGGGTGCAGCAGTCACTGGCGCCCTCCCCTCACCAACTGCGCCTTATTAAACCGGAACTGGGCAAAGTGCACCAGATAGGTAATCAGGTTCACGAGTTCCGCGAGCACGCCCGTTCACGCCCGTTGTCGCGTGCCGCCATCCCTGTCACGTTCGAGAGATCCGGTTGCGGGCATTGCGCCGCCGGATGCGATGCAGGGGCCGGGATGCTGCGATTGGTTGCAGTACTGGTGATAGGTGTGCTGGCCGGCGGCACTCGCAAGCAGCGCGCTGGCAGCGGATAAATTCCGAAACAACGTGATGTAGGGGCAGCCAGTGCGCCGGGGCAGGCCGCACATCATCAATGGCGCTCACGACAACACACTCACCGATGACGATTTCTCCGGAGACACCAGTGGGATAAGCGCCGGACCGGCGGAATGGCTTCTGGTCAGCGGCCGCTCTGGTGCCGCAGCCGCGATACCGCGTCGCTCACGATCGGTACGGTGTGGTTGCCGCTCGGATCCCACGTGCCGCCATACCGGCGGATGAAGTTCAGCTGCGTCTGGCCGCTGAGCTGCTCCGCGGTGAGCGTCACGCCGTGCATGCCGAACGGCAGCGGTATGGAGTCCGCATCGGTCACCCCGACCCAGCTGGCCGGGTCGCCGAAGCCGTAGTGGAGGGTAAACGGCTGGGTATCCTCCACGACGAGGTTACGGCCCGCCACCAGTGCGGTCAGCGGCACGACCGGTCGCCAGTACGACGTCGAGGGCGCGGGCGGCCGGCCGCCGTACCTGGTCGTGACGGCCGCCAGCTGTTCTGCCGGAGTTCTGGTTGCCCTGGTCCAGGCCAGCTTGATCAGCTCGCTGTGCGCCCACGCTAGCGGCGTGGCGCTGAGGGTACGCTGCCCGGTGGTGAGCGGCAGCGCCGGTATCCCGTTCCGCGGGTACAGCGGCGACTGGTCCCAGACCTGTTCCGGCAGCAGGCCGCTGGGCGTCCGCATGTTCAGCATGGCAGTGAGCTGGGCAAGGCCGTCCTCGCCGGCCAGGACCGCGAGATGGCCGCGTTCTCCGGCGAGCAGCGGCCAGACGCGGCCCACTCCCGCGCCGGAGAAGTTCGCGCCGTCGACCTGCTCGCCGTAGCCGTCGTAGTCGTAGCGGTAATAGCTGGTGCCGGTGCCGACATTCCGGGCGAGCATGACGTCGATCAGGCTGGCGGTGTCGGACAGCCTCTTGTCGGTCGCGCCGCGCAGGCCCAGGCGGGCCAGGTAGGCGAACTCCAGCCCGAGGACACTCGAGGCCGCGATCGTGTAGTCCGGGTAGGGCTGGTTGGCGATGCGCGTGAGACCGTACCGCGGATCGGGTCCGATGCGCACATAGTGGCCGTCCAGCCCGAACAGCACATCAAGCGATGATCCCGCGACGTAACACCACTCCTCGATGCGCTCGTTCCAGTCATCGGCAAGTGCGAGCACATACTGGCTGGCGGCGGCGTCAAGGTAGCTGGCCCCGGCGACCATTGCCGCCACCATGATCGCGAGGGTGAATGGACTGCCACCCGCATCCTCCTCCCACCGGTCCATCGGGCTCAGCGGTCCGTTCCGGACGAGGTAGCCGATGGCCGCCTCGATCATCGCGGTGATCGTCTCGGACGGCGGCTGCCCGAGGTCATGAAGCTTGGCCGCCAGCATGACCGGCAGCGCGGTCTCGTCCAGTTGCCGGCCGGCCCAGAAGGGTGTGCCATCGGGAAAGAAGTTCTGCCCCCAGTGCCCGTCCGCGGACTGCCGCGAAGCGAGATAGCCGAGCAGTTGCGCCGCGTCGTCCAGGTGCCCGAGCAGGGCGAGCGCGAACCCGACCTCGACGGCGTCACGCGGCCACACAAGGTGATAGCCCCCCGCGTTGTTGGTCGTGTCGCCCCACGGCGTGCACAGCCCGGCCACGACAGCGCCTGGGTAGGACGCGGAGTCCTGGTGCACCCGCAGGACCACGGCCGACTGGCTGAGGGCCGCCGCCAGGTCCGCCGGGTCGCTGCCGGAAGACGGCGGGAATGCGCACGCACCAGACCAGGCGCGCCAGTTGCTGGTCAGCTTCGCGCCGACGGCGCTCGCGCCCTCGGTGAGACTTGCCGCCGCGAGCGAAGCCGCGGTCCCCGCGTCGGTCGCGAATGCCAGCGCGATAACACCTGAGGCAGCGGAAAGCTCGCCCCCGAGGACCACGAAACCGGGCCCGGCATCGGTGAAATTCCACGTCATGAAGCCGTTACGGTGGAAATCCTGCCAGAGGTCGGAGGACCCGAAATACCCCGCGCTTGCCCTGCCGAACTCCGGCGTGCTCGACAGGCAAAGAAACCGCCCGGCCCCTTGCGCGAACAACGATCCTTCCGCTCCCACCCAGGCCGTGTTGCCGGAACCACCGCCGTAATCCTGGTCCGCGTCCACGGCCGGATGAGTGTGCAGATGGCTCGCCAGGAAAACGTAGAGCTGCGCACCCGGAACGCCGTCGAGCGTGTAGCTGACCAGCACCACGTCACGTTCGGGGTCGGGTATGACCTGCAGTGTCAGCTGATACGGATGCTGCGGTGGGCCGCCATGGACGATGGATGCCAGCGGCACCGCGGGATCGCCGGTATTCACCTCGTACGACGCGACCGCCTTCACCTCGTACCACCAGCCGTCACCCGCCACGATGAAACCCATGTCACGAATCTGCGGCTCGCCCGCGGTCGGCCAGTACACCTCGTTGAGGATGCCTTGGCCCACGGTCGCCCAGACGCGGCCGGAACCGAGGCCGGTGGTAACGGCGTCCTTGGGGCCGGGCGCCATTACCGGGCTGACCGGAATCCCCGGCGTCGGAGCACTCGACATATCTGACCTCCTCATGGGGCGCGCAATGTATCAGTGCCCAGCCGACGCCCTCTCCACCGATAAGGGCACCGAATTCCGGCTCGGTGTCCGGTCCGGCGGCGCAGCGAGCCGGACCGCACCCAGATCAGGAGGGGATTTCCATGAACATGCTTGTTGCTCCCGCGCCGGCTGTTGTCGTGGGGTCGAGCCTGGCCCCGTACACCGCGGCCAACGGCGATACGGTCCTGCCGGGTTGCTATGGCGTCAGCCACGGCTCCGGGCTGGCGGGCGAACTCATCAGGCACGCGACCGAATCATGGGCCGGGCACGCCTTTGTCTACATCGGAAACGGCCAGATCATCGAAGCGGCCCCGCCGGCCGCCAGGGTCTCCGCGGCCGCGTCCCATCCCGACGCGGTATGGAATGTCCGCTACTCGCTGACCGATGATCAGCGGGACAAGATCTGCGCCCGGGCGCACGCACTGGTGGGCTGCCCCTACGACTACCCGGCATACGTCGGCTTCGCACTCGAAGTGCTGAAGCTGCGCACCGGTGCCCAGCTCGACCCGGTCTTCAGAGAAGATCACTGGCGCGTGTGCTCAGCGCTGGTCGCGGACTGCTACGCGTTCGCGGGCGCGGACCTGGAAGAGGGCCTGAAGTACCCCAACCTGATCAGCCCCGCGGACCTGTACAACATGATCGCGCGCGAGGTCTGACCGGACGCGTGCTTCGTCGAGACAGATGAGTGGGCGGCGCCATGACGGGGTAGGAAGACACCGGAGCCCATTGGTAGCGGATGCGGACCTTGGTCGATCGCTTCAGCTACCAGGGGCTTCGCCATGTCGGCAGGTGAGCCGCCAGCCAGGCCGGCCGGGAGACCACGACTAACCCACCACAAACCAGGATCAAATCGACGCAGTCTAATGTGTGCGCATATCTACGGAAAGGCGGTTTTCATGCCAGCCTTGCGGGGGTATGGAACTGGCGTTCTCCAGGCGCACACGGGAGGCGCACACGGGATGGGAGCAATTGTGAGAACTGCGTTCTCGGCGATCTTGGTTTTCTGCGCGTGCATACTCGTGGCGGCGACGTGCTCCGCGGCGTCAGCCTCGCCATCCCCGAGGTCCTCGGATTCTGGTTATACGTATCATCGTCACTATGTAAACGGGCAGGTAACCCGCTATAGCTACACCGAACTCATCACGGGCGGGACACAGGTCACCGCGCAGGCTCGGCTGAGGTCCTTCGTCCGCCACGGCATCGGCGGAGAGCGGGTCAAATGGGTCTCGCTGGTCGCCAATGGCCAGGACCTGAGCGCGCAGGCCCGGGCGTTCCCGCCGTATGACATGTCGCTCGACCCGAAGAGCCCGGGTGGTCTCATCCAGCCGGACACGTCGACGGCGGGTCAGCTGTCGAACCCGGTGCTCGACCTGTTCACCTTCTACGGCGGCCTGAGCCCCTTCGTGGGCATCGGCAATCTGCACCAGCCCGGCCAGTCATTCGTGGAACCGACGCTGCTGCACGGGGTCTTCTCCAACGCGACCACGCCGGTTGGGCAGGATCTGGTCCAGGTGACGACCACACTGACCAGCTTGACCGACGGTCAGGCCACGTTCACCGGGTCGTACCAGCCGCCGGCCGCGGGCGGGCTCACGCTCTCCCAGCCGTGGATGAGCAGCCCCGTGTGCGGCTCCACTCCGAACAATTTCGAGCTCGTCCAGCAGGAAGGGTCGCAGTACCAAGCGCTGTGGGGGTGCGAGTCGTTCACGACCACCACCGTGGTCGACCGGGGCAGCGGGCGGATCGTCTCCGCCCAGATGAACGATCCGCTCACCGTCGACCTGACCGTGTGCCAGGACGAGGCGCTGACGGAGTGCTCTCCTATCCAGACCGTCTCGTTGCTGCGGACCGTACAGGTCACCAGGAACTGACCGCATCAAGGAGCGTCGAAGGAGCTTGGTGCAGACCGATATCGTCACCGGCGCATTCGGTTATTCGGGCGCGGCCATCGCCCGCGAGCTGCGCGCGGCCGGGCACCGGGTACGCACGCTCACCGGCCATCCCGAGCGTGCCCCGGCCGGCACGGATATCGACGCGCACCCGCTCGACTTCGGCGACGCCGATGGACTCGCCAGGGATATGACCGGCGGCCACACCCTGTACTGCACGTACTGGGTGCGGTTCCCGCATGGCAGCGCCACCAGGGAGTCCGCGGTGGCCAACAGCAAGGTCCTGTTCGACGCGGCAGCCCGGGCCGGCATCAGGCGAATCGTGTACATCTCCATCCTGCATGCGGACACGGCCTCTCCCTACCCGTATTTCAGCGGTAAGGGACACGTGGAGCGGCATCTCGCGGGCACCGGTGTTCCCTATGCCGTCGCCCGGCCGGCGATCTTGTTCGGCGACGCCGCCGACCGGGGAACCAGCGGCAGCGTCCTGCTCAACAACATCGCATGGCTGCTGCGCCGGCTGCCGGTCTTCGCGATCGGCGACGGCGGCCGCTACCGGCTCCGCCCGGTTCATGTCGACGATCTGGCGCGGCTCTGCGTGGAGCTGGGGGCGGGGACGGACAACGTCACCGTTGACGCGGTCGGGCCGGAGTCCCCCACCTTCAAGGAGCTGGTCACCGCGATCCGGGCAGCGACGGGCAGCCGCGCGATCCTGGTGCCCGCGCCTGGCTGGCTGATGCCACCACTGTCCGCCGCGCTCGGCGCAATGCTCCGCGATGTGCTGCTCACCGAGGAGGAATACCAGGCCATGAAGGCCGGGCTCGCCGACTCGGCCGCCCCGGCAACGGGGCAGCGCAGCCTCTGCGAATGGATTGTCGCGCACGGCGCCGAGCTAGGCCGGACCTACGCCAACGAACTCGACCGCCACTACCGCCGGCAGTCAGCGTGCCCGGCGGCGGACACGAGCCGGTAGCTCAGACCTCGACCCGGACCGCCTGCTCCTGCGCCAGCAGGCTCAGCTCGATGGCGCGGAACGCGTGCTCCTGCGTCATCGCCCGCTCGGTCCCTTCCAGGCAGTCGAGGATCAGCTCGCCGAAGAACGGGAAGCCGACCCGGCCGGAAACGTCCATGTGCTGTTCGGCACCGCCGTCCACGAGGTACACGTGACCGCCGCCGTTCTGGCGCGCCACGTCCGTGTACTTGCGCAGCTCGATGTAGCCCTCGGTGCCGAGAATGAAGGTCCGGCCGTCACCCCACGTGCCCAGGCCGTCCGGGGTGAACCAGTCCACCCGGCAGTAGCCGGTGACACCATTACCGAGCACGACGCTGACGTCACCGAAATCCTCGATACCCGGGTACTGCTTGTGCGCGTAGTTGGCCACCCGAGCCGCGGTGATCGTCGCGTCGTCGCAGCCGCCGTAGAACAGGACCTGCTCCAGCTGGTGGCTGCCGATGTCGCAGATGATGCCGCCATGGGCGTCGTGGGCGAAGAACCAGCCAGGCCGGCTCGCCGGGTTCATCCGGTGCGGACCCATGCCCATCACCTGCACGACCCGGCCGATGGCGCCCTGGGCGACAAGCTGGCCCGCGAACACTGCGCTCTCGGAGTGCAGCCGCTCGCCGAAGTAGACGGCGTACTTCCGGCCGGTCCGCGCCGCGGCCTCCCGCACCGCGGCGAGCTGCCCGAGCGTGGTCGTCGGCGGCTTGTCCGCGAAGTAGTGCTTGCCGTGCGCCATCGCGCGCAGCCCGATCCCGGCCCGCAGCGACGGGACCGCGGCGCTCGCGACAAGCCGCACGCGATCGTCGTCGAGCACAAAATCCTCGGACGGCGCCGGTTCCGCGCCCGGGTACTGCTTGCACAGGTCGGCGACCTTCACCGGGTCGCCGTCGTAAACCCAGCGGAGCTGACCACCCGCCTCGGTCAGGCCGTTGCACATGCCGTAGATGTGGCCGTGGTCAAGACCCACGGCGGCGAACACGAAGTCGCCCGGTTCGCAGACCGGCTCCGGCCTGCCAACCGGTGCGTAGCTCATGCCGTCCCGGCTCATGCGACGCCTCCGGTCGTGGTGATCTCGTCGGTGGCGAACGCCGCCACTGACGCCCGCTTCTCGTGGAAGTGCGGCGCCGCGGCGAGCAGCCCGTCCTTGGTCCGGAACGGATCGCCGCCGTCGAGCGGAAGCCGCGCCGGCGAACCCGTGATCGCCGACTTGTAGATCGCCGTGATGATCTCCAGCGTCTTGCGGCCCTGATCCCCGTCGATCAGCACGCGTCCGCTTCCCGATTCGATCGCGGCCAGCACGTCGTCGATCTGGCCGGTATGACCGGGGTACGGCGGATCGGGCAGGCTCTGGTAGTAGTCGTCAAGCTCTCGTTCGGTCGCCTTGTCGCGCTCCGGGAAGCCATTGGGCAGCTGCGTCGAGGCCCGCACCGCCCATGGCACCGCGATGCTCGCCCTGTCGGTCTGGAACACGATCCGCTGGTCCTGCGCGTGGTGCACGACCGAGCTGCTGAGCTGGCCGAGCGCCCCGGAGCCGAACCGCATGATGGCCAGCGACAGGTCCTCGACCTCGGCATTGCCGTGCGCCAGGTTGCCCATGACCGCCTGGATCTCCGTCGGTGAGCCGAGCATCCATTGCATGGCGTCGACGTGGTGGACCGCGTGGTTGAGCGTGCAGCCGCCGCCTTCGCTCTGCCACGTCCCCCGCCACCACAGGTCGTGGTACGACGGCCCGCGCCACCAGTGCGAGTCGACCTGAGCGTGCAGGACGCGGCCTGCCAGGCCGGAGTCGAGCACCCGCTTCAGCTTCGCCATCGGTGCGGTGAACCGGTTCTGCGCCACAACCGACAAAAGCGCGCCGGTCCGCCTGGCATCGCCGATCATCGCGTCGCACTCCGCCAGCGAGGCGGCCATCGGCTTCTCGCACAGCGTGTGAATGCCCGCGGCGAGCAGGTCACTGGCGATCTCGGCGTGGGTGGCCGGCGGGGTGCACACCGAGGCCAGGTCCACTCCCGAGTGCGGCAATGTCTCCGCCGCGACCGCGTCCAGCCGGTACCTGGCGATCTGCCGCCGCGCCTTGTCCGGCGCCACGTCGACGACACAGACGATCCGGCAGCGATCGGGAAACGCCAGGTATCCCTCGATGTGGAAGCCGGAGACCGACCCGGCCCCGACGATGGCGACGTTGATCATCGTGATCCTTTGCGGTAGGCGACCACCGCTACCGCCAGCGGCGGCAGGGTGAACGATCCCGGCACCGGAGATCCGGTGATGAGGTCGGTCCCGCCGGGTTCGATCGCCAGGACCGCCGGCTCGGTGCCGGAGTGGTTCAGCAGGAACAGGTAATCGGCGCTATCCCCGGCCCGGCGCGTCGCCTCCACATACCGAGGCGCGTCGCCGACGACCGGACGGATCCCGACCGCCGCGGCGGCGCCGAGAAGCACGACCGCCAGACCGGCCTCGTCGAGCCGCGTCCCGATGTACACGACCCGGCCCGCGCCGACCTCGTTGCTGAGGACCGCCGGCCGCCCGGCGAGCGCCCCGGACGAGAAACGCGCCACGACGGTGCCCGTCTCGGGGAGGATGCTCTCCTGCCACCAGTTCGCCGCGCATCCGCCTCCCTCGGCGAAATCCACCGAGAACTCCTCGCCCGGCCGCGCGGGCCAGTATTCGTCGATGTACGCGCCCACCAGCGCGCGGAACGCCCCTGGGTACGCGGGCTGCACCACCTGGTTGTTCTCGTCGGCGACGCCGGAAAAGAACGAGCACACCAGCGTGCCGCCGCCGGCCACGAACGCGGTGAGCGCCGACGTCAGCTCGCCGCTGGCCAGATAGGCGTTCGGCACGACCACGAGCCGGTACCCGCTCAGGTCCGACGTGGCGCACACCAGGTCGATGCCGTGATGCGCCTCGTACAGCGGCCGGTAGTGCTCGGTGACCAGCAGCGGGTAGTCGAAGTCGTTGCGCGGCAGGCCATGGCTCTCGGTCAGGGCCCACCAGATGTCCCAGTCGAACAGCACCGCGATCTCGGCCCGCGACACCGACCCGGCCACGGCGGCGATCCGCGGCAGTTCGTTGCCGAGCGAACAGACCTCCGCCCAGGTCCGCGCGCCGGTGCCGGAGTGGGGCAGCATCGCGGAATGAAAGCGTTCGTGTCCCCCGCGGCTGGCTCGCCACTGGAAGAACAGCACGCTGTCCGCCCCGTGCGCGATCGCCTGGTACGAGCCGAGCCGCATCCGTCCGGGCCGCTTCACGTTGTTGACCCGCCACTGCGAGACCGCGCTCGCGGCCTGCTCCATCAGCAGCCACGGCGCGCCGCGCAGCGAGCGCATCAGATCGAAATTGACCGCTGCGCCCACGTGCGAGTCGTCCGCGCAAGGATCAGGGTAGATGTCCAGCGCGACGGCGTCCGCCTCGCGTGCCCAGCGCCAGTAGTCCGCCCGCTTGTAGAACCGCATGAAGTTGGTGAGCACGGGGACGTCGTCCCGGAAGGACCGGACGATGTCACGTTCGGCGGTGAAGCATTCGAGCAGGGCATCCGAGGTGAACCGGATGAAGTCCAGCCGGCGCGCCGGGTTGGACCATGACCGCGGCAATTCCGGCGGGCACACCTGCGCCCAGTCCGTGTACCGCTGGCTCCAGAACCGCGTGTACCACGCGTCGTTGAGCACGTCGAGGTCGCCGTACTTGCGCCGGAGCCAGGCCTGGAAGCCGGCCGCGGCGGACGGCGTGTACGCGACCGGACCGTACTCGTTGCTGATGTGCCACATGGCCAGCGCCGGGTGCCGCGAGTACCGCTCGGCGAGCGCGTGCGTGATCCGCGCGGCGTGCCGCCGGTAGACGGGCGACGTGGGGTCGTAGTGCAGCCGGTTGCCGAATCCGAAGACAAGCCCGTCCTCGGTTACCGGCAGCGTCTCCGGGTGTTCCCGCGCCAGCCAGGCCGGCGGGGCCGCGGTCGGCGTGGCCAGGTCTACGCTGATCCCGTTCGCGTGCAGCAGGTCCATCACGTCGTCGAGCCAGCCGAACGTGAACGTGCCCGGCGCCGGCTCCAGCGACGCCCACGCGAACACGCCGAGCGTCACCAGGTTGACCCCGGCCTCGCGCATCAGCGCCACGTCCTCGTCCCACACCGCGCGGTCCCACTGCTCGGGGTTGTAGTCACCGCCGAACGCGAATCCGCCGATCCGCGCCCGGAACGCAGCCATGGGTCTGCCAATCGTCACGCCACGAAATCCTGCCGGACCTGAGCGATCAGTGTCCGGCTGTTGTGCAGCAGCGCGAGGCCGAACACCGGGACGAGCAGGAACAGCGCACCTTCCGTGGCGGCGGCCGTGACGGCCGCCGCCAGGATGAGCAGGCCGGCGTTGCCCAGTGTGACCCTGGGCGTGCGGCCGAGGAAGTAGGCGGCCAGCCGCGCGACGTCGATGGCACGGAACCGGAACAGCGACGTGATTACCATCGCGTTGCTCAGCCACAAGCAGGCGGCCACCGCGAGCAGCACGAGCAGCGCCGCCCACCAGCCCGGCACGCCGGACGACCGTCGATGTACCAGGATCATCGCGACCATGGTGAGCACCGCCAGCCACGGCACGCAGACGCGCAGCGCACCCAACGCGTTAAGCCGGTAACCGCGCCAGAACGCCGCCGTGGGATGCAGATCCGCCAGTTCCGCACCACGGTGGTGCACCGCGAACAGCGCGGCGGACAACGCGGGTCCGGCCGGCGCCAGGCACGCGGCGACCAGCGGCAGGTTGCTGGCGTCGCGACCCAGCAGGAGCACCGCGGCGAGCCCGGGCCCGGCGGTGACCAGCAGCCAGAACTCGGTCACCAGCAGGGTGTAGACGATCGCCGAGGTCCGCGCCAGCGGCCCGGTGCCAAACTGGTGCGCAGCCGCCATCAGCCGTATTTCTTCGCGTAGTTCTGGTAGGCGCTGTTGACCTGGCCGACGAGCTGCGTGCTGTTGTTGCTCTGGAGCTGGGTGGTGTACTGGCTCCACTGCGCGAGCGGGCGCTTGCCGGTGACGAACTCGAGCTCCTGCTGCTGCACGAAGTCCATCAGCGTCGTCCCCCACAGTGTCACCTGCTGCTGCGCGGCGGCGCTGAGCGGAGCCGGGGGCGCCAGCGGGGCGACCGGGCGCGCGTCCATCACCTTCTGGAACTGGAGTTCCTCGGGTGTGAACTGGGTGTTCAGCAGTGCGGTTGACCCGCCGTAGGCGAACACCCCGTTGTAGAACCCGTACGTCACCTGGAGGTTCTGCTTGCCCGAGGGGTTGATGCCGGCCCAGGTCACGTTCGGCGCGAGGTGGAACGTACCGTCATCGACGCTGCCCTCGTAGGTAACGCCCGGAACGCCCCACCTGGCAAACAGCTGCCCGGCGTCGGAGTACCACAGCCAGTCGATGAACTGCATCATTGCGACGAAGTTCTTGCTGTTCAGCGCCTTCGACGAGATCATCACGCCGTTCTCGAGGCGGCTGCCGACGACGACCGATCCGGCCGGCCCGACCGGCAGCGGGATCTTCGCCACGGTCGCGCCGGGGATGGTCAGGCCGGTGCGGAGGTCGTTGATCAGCGTCTGCGCGTTCGTGGTGATCACGAACGACTTGCCCGAATGGAACTTCGCCTTCGCGATGTCGTCCGACTGGGTGAAGCTCTCCGGGTCGATCAGTCCCTCGCCGTACATCGTGTTCAGGTACTGCAGCATCGACTGGAACTGGGGCATGGCCCCGGTGGTCACGAACTGCTTGGTGCCGGGATCCCAGTGCGCGCCCTGGACCGGTGACTGGTAATTCCAGCCGGCCGCGGTGCCGTAGGAGTTGCCCAGGATCTCAAGCAGTGCGCCTCCCGGTGTCGGCTGGTTGTACCGGTCCGATAGCGGATACACGGAGGGATACGCCTGCTTCATCTTCCGCATCATCGTGTGCACGTCATCCCAGGTCTGCGGCGTCGCGATGCCGAGCTTGGCCAGGATGTCAGTGCGCACGGCCAGCGAGTAGTCAGACCAGACCTGCTGGTGCAGGCCGGGCAGCAGGTAGTACTTGCCATTCGCCTGGCGCAGCGTGTCGAGATCGCCCTGCAGGCTCCACTTGGCGACCTTGTCCTGGAAGTTCGGCATCAGGTGGACGTAGTCGCTGACCGGGAGGATCGCACCGCCGGCGACGTACTCGTCCTCCTCGCCCGGATACGTCTTCGGGATGATCATCGGCGCCTGGCCGGCGTTGATCAGCACGCTGCGCTTGGTGTTGTAGTCGGTCAGCGGTATGACGGTCGCGTTGAAGCCGACGTTGGTCTTCTGCTTGAGGTAGGAGAAGAACGGCCACTTCGCGTCGTAGGGGTAGCCCGGATTGCTGAGCATCATGATCGTGAACGTCAGCGGCTCGGTGGCCTTGAACTGGGTACCGACGTCGAATTTGCTCATCGCGCCGGCCTGGCTTCCGGTCGGGCCGGACGAACTGCCGCCGCTGCCGCAGCCGGTGAGGGCGAGCGCGGCGCCAGCACCGGTACCGAGGAGCACCTGGCGTCTGGATGGCTGGAACATGTGGGACTCCTTCCGGCAGGCGGGATTGCCTATCCCTTGACGGCGCCGAGCATGACGCCGGAGACGAAGTAGCGCTGGATGAACGGGTAGACGGACAAGATGGGCAGGGCGACGAGCACCACCGCCACGGCCTTGATGTTGGCGGCGATCTGCAGCTGGGTGCTGCCGGCCATCTGCTCGTTGGCCACGGTGGTCGCCGAGTCGATGAGATTGCGCAGGTAGACGGTGACCGGGAACAGGCCCTGGTTGTCCATGTAAAGGAACGCCGAGAACCACGAGTTCCAGAACGCGACCGCGTAGAACAGCACCATCGTGGCGATGACCGCCTTCGACAGCGGCAGCACGATGCGCAGCAGAATGCGGTACGTGTCCATGCCGTCGACGGCGGCCGCCTCTTCCAGTTCTGGCGGCATGTTCTCGAAGAATGTCTTCATCACCAGCAGGTTGAAGACGTTGATCGCGTTGGGCAGCGCGATCGCCCACACCGTGTCACGCATGTGCAGGCTGCTGACCAGCACGTAGTTGGGGATGATGCCGCCGTTGAAGAACATCGTGAAGACCGCGAGCCCGATCAGCACGCGGCGGCCCCGCAGGTGCTTCTTGGACAGCACGTACGCATAGCTGGTGGTCAGCACCATCGAGACAACCGTGGCGGCGACCGTGTAGAAGATCGTGTTCCGGTAGTTGTTCCAGAACAGCGGGTCGGACAGCACGTGCCGGTAGGTGGTGACGTTGAGCCCGCGCGGCCACAGGTTGACCTGGCCGGCCTCGATGTACGGCTCCCCGCTGAACGACTGGGCCAGGATGTTCAGGAACGGGTACAGGATCGCGGCGACGACGCCGGTCAGGATGAGGGCGTTGGCCACCTGGAAGACCCGGTACCGGCGCCCCGGCGGCGGCCACCGCGTTACCACAGGCTCGCCCCTACCACGCGGCGCGAGATGGCGTTCGCCGACAGCACCAGCGTGAGCCCGATCACCGACTCGAACAGCCCGATCGCCGCGGCGTAGCTGAAGCTCCCGGTGACGATGCCGACCCGGTACAGGTAGGTGGAGATCACGTCGGCGGTGGGATAGGTCAGCGGGTTGTAGATCAGCAGGATCTTCTCGAATCCGACCGCCATGAACGTGCCGATGTTGAGGATCAGCACCACCATCATCGTCGGCTGGATGCCGGGCAGGGTCACGTGCCAGGTCTGCTTCCATCGCCCCGCGCCGTCGATCATGGCCTGCTCGTACAGCTGGCTGTCGATCGTGGTGAGCGCGGCGAGGTAAAGGATCGTGCCCCAGCCGGCCGTCTGCCAGATCTCCGAGGAGATGTAGATCTGCCGGAACCAGCCCGGATCGCTGAGGAACGCGATCGGCGAGTGGCCGAACGCCCGCAGCGCCTCGTTCACCACGCCTGTCTGCAGATCAAGGCCCTGCAGGATGATCGCCGCCACCACCACGGTCGAAAGGAAATGCGGCAGGTAGGAGATGGTTTGCACGAACCGCTTCGCGCCACGGTTCCAAACCTCGTTGAGCAGCAACGCGAGGATGATCGGCGCCGGGAAGCCGAACAGCAGGGTAAGCCCGCCCAGGATGAGCGTGTTGAAGAACACGTGCCAGAACGTGGGGTCGTGCACCGCCAGGTCGAAGTAGTAAAAGCCCACCCACTGGGTGCCGAACAGCGGGCCGCCCGGCTGGTAGGTGCGGAACGCGATGACGTTCCCTGCCATCGGCAGGTACCGGAAGATGACGAAGAACAGCAGCGGCAGCACCGTCAGCGAGTACAGCTGCCAGTCCCGGCAGATGGTCAGCCGCCAGCTGCGGCGCGGCCGGCGGCGCTTGCGGCGCCCGGCGGCCGTACCCGCGATCCCGGCGCGCGCGGCGCCCGCGGCTCGCGGCCGGA
>Ga0070741_10005461_pt1 | contig 28245 bp, 32 predicted proteins | sample Coa_R1_4_FD_66440 | JGI IMG/M metagenome (GOLD analysis project Ga0070741, IMG submission 66440) | Surface soil microbial communities from Centralia Pennsylvania, which are recovering from an underground coalmine fire - Coalmine... | ecosystem: Environmental > Terrestrial > Soil > Unclassified ... | reverse complement strand
CCACTCTCAGGCGCGGAGCGGCGCGCATGGGATGTTTGGCTTTCGCGATTTCGAAGCACCGCGATTCGCCCTTGGTTCGGTCCATTCGTCCCATAAGGGCCGTTGCGCACCGGATTGGTCGGGCCATAAATAGCGACCACCGGAATATTCTGTGCCGCCGCCAGGTGCACCGGGCCGGTGTCGCCGCCAACAAAGAGCCGGGCACGGCGAGTGAGCGCAATCAATTGGGCGATCGAGCAGGAGATTGCTTTGGCAGCGCCGTCGCTGGCCGCTTCCAGTTCGCGGGCCAATACTTCTTCTCCCGGACCGACATTGGCAATCGTTACTAATCCCGATCTCTTAAACTCTTTTGCCAGCGCACCATAGCGGGCGACCGGCCAGCACTTTGCGCCCCATCCGGCGCCAGGGTTCATGATCACAAAGTCGCTGATATCGCGATCGCGAAGCTGTGCGTCGCACCAGGCTTCTGCCCCCGCGTCGCATGGCAAAGGAAATTCAATCCGCAGATCGCTTCTGCCACTGATGCTTTCCGCCAATTGCATGCCCTGTTCCACTACGTGCGCGGCCGGCGTTCGAACGGTTTGCGTATAGAACAGCTTGGCCAGCGACTCCCGCGGCGCGGCGAAACCGATGCGCGCTTGCGCGCCGCTCAAACGTCCTAAGACTGCCGAGCGAATGGCCGCCTGCAGGTCAATGGCAACCTCGTAGCGATATTTTTTTAAATCGGCAATGACTGCTTTAATCTCTTTTCGCGTGGCCGCCGAAAGCGGAGAAGACCGCCACACGCGGGTGTTCACGCGATGCACTATATCCACCAGGGGCCGCGCTGCGGAACGGACTTGCTCTTCCGCCGAAGGCGCAGATATCAGCTCAACCCAGCGGTCTTCAATGGCCCATCCGATCATGGCTGAAGGGAACGCCTGGCGCAGGGCGGCCACGGCAGGCAGGCTGTGAATAATGTCTCCCATCGCGCTCATGCGCGTGATGAGAATACGGCTCCATGGAGGTTGAGGGCGCAAGCGACTATTTTCGCAGAATCTCGCTGCTGGAGTGATTTTTTGGGTCGCCCACGATCTCCACCCGGCCGCCGCATTCGATGACAACCTCGCGTTCGGGAACGGTTTCAGCCGTGTAATCGGTGCCCTTGGCGTGGATATCAGGACGAATCTCGCGGATCAACGCGCGCGCATCAGGCTCGCTGAAAATGACCACTGCATCCACGTCGCTGAGGGCCGCCAGCAGTTCAGCGCGTTCGCCCTCCGGGGTGCGTGGACGGCCTTCGCCTTTGATGGTGCGCACCGATGCGTCAGAGTTCAGCCCAACAATCACCCGCGCGCGCGGCGTCAGCTCGCGGGCCGCCCGCAGAGAGCGGACGTGCCCCACATGCAGCAAGTCAAAGCAACCATTAGTGAGCACAATGCTATCGCCGGCAGCGCGCCACGCGGCTACCTGCTTGCTGATTTCCTGCCGGCTGAAAATTTTATTATGACCCATGAAGTAGTTAACTCGAAGTTGGAAACGAGACGGCTTTTCTCCGTGCCTCTGTTTCCTGCTAGTGAATAAACTTTAAGCTTATCTGCGCTCTTGGTGATCTCCATGCATATGCTATGCTTCTGTGAAGGAAATCCCTATGAGTAGTGCCAAACAGGATGTTACTTCGTTGTTGAATAAGCTTCCCGATGATTGTTCTTTGGAAGATATTCAATATCATTTATACGTCCTTGAAAAAATTCAGCACGGCCTTGAAGCTACCTCGTCACAAGGCATCAAAACCCAGCAGGAGGCCGAGGAACAACTGAGTAAATGGCTCACGAAGTAGTTTGGTCTCCACGCGCCATTCAAGATGTAGATTCTATTGCCAGTTACATTGCCGCCGATTCCACTGCCTACGCCAGCGCAGTTGTACAAAAGATTATAGACACTACCCGGAATTTGAGCCGCTTTCCTTTGGGTGGTCGCATGGTTCCAGAATTAGATGACAAAGCAGTTCGCGAGCACATTGTCTATAGTTACAGGGTTATCTATCGTGTCGAAGAAAAACAAATCACGATAGTCGCAGTGATTCATGGTAAACGGATATTAGCCCCGCAATTTCCAAAAGGTCTGCCGTAAGCCTTCATTGCTGTCATCGGCGTGATAAATCACGAAGCTGAGGTTTTATTGATAGCCTCCAGCAGCTCTTGTCGAGAAACCGTGGCCGTCCCGCGCTTCATCACTACAATGCCGCCGGCAATGTTGGCCAGGCGCGCTGCGGCTTCGGCGCCAGCGCCTGCCGCCAGCGCTGCGGTAAACGTGGCAATGACAGTATCTCCGGCGCCGGTGACATCGGTAACCTGGTCAGAGCCGAAGATAGGAATCTCAACCGGCTTTTTTGCGCGTTCGAAGGCCACCATGCCATCGCGCCCGCGGGTGATCACCAGCGATTCCAGTTTCATGCGCTGCAGCAGCGTTTTGCCGGCGCTCATGAGTTGCGTATTGTCGTTGCCAATTTTGACCGCGAGCGCCTCTTCCACTTCAGGCTCATTCGGAGTAGCGGCGGTGATGCCGGTATATTGCAGCATGCGATAGCGGGAGTCGAGCGTAACCGGCATCCCGTCGAGCGCCCCGCGCGAGCGTATGGCAGTAAGGACCTCTGGGGTGGCAGCGCCATAGCCATAGTCGGAGATCAGCAATGCGTCCGCTGCCCGGGCATATTTTCGCGCAGCCAGAATCAGCTCGCCCACTACGTGACGGTCGAGCGGCCCTTGTGGTTCGCGGTCCACACGCACCACCTGCTGGCGGCTGGTGTGGGCCATGCCCGCGAGAATGCGCGTCTTGGTCACCGTGGTGTGGCCTCTTACCTTCTGAATTCCACTGATGGGGATGTGCCGATGGCGGAATTGCTGCAGCAGCAATCGTCCGGGCTCATCGTCTCCCACCAGGCCCACGGGCAGCACGTTCACTTCCAGCGCGGCCAGGTTGCAGATGGCGTTGGCCCCGCCCCCGGGCGCCACCGTTCGCTCCCGGTGTTTGAGGATGAGTACGGGAGCTTCGCGCGAAACCCGCGAGATTTCTCCGAAAACAAATTCATCGGCCACCAGGTCGGCCAGCACCGAAACCGTGAGTCGGGGAAAGCCTTCAACAATCTTGGCCAACGTATTGGCATTTTTATGAGTCATGAGGTATTGCCAAATTGTCTCATGGCGCGCGTTTACACGCTTGCCATGATGCTCGCCAGCAGGGATTCGATTACACCTTGGGAGTCGTGCATCTCCATGCGGAGGGGCACGACGAAAACGGGCGCCAACCTTTCAATGAATGCTTCCAGGTTAATAGCATCTTTCTCTGTTGTCACAAAGCCCTGGGTTTTTTTCTGGTCGCGCAGGCGCAGCAGGGAGTCTATATCTTTTTTGCCGTAAACATGATGGTCGCGGAAGACAACTGTGGCCGCCGGTTCCAGGCCTGATTGCTGCAGGGCGCGGAAAAAATTGTTAGGGCGAGCGATGCCGCAAAAGGCAATCTGTCCCGGCGGGGTGTCGCCAATACGCACGCTGCGGTCCACCTTCCATAGAAATTTATCGCGCACTTCCACGCGCGTGTCTAGGGAGCGATCCATGAGAACCACGGCGTGTGCGCGCTCAAGCGAGGTGAGCGGCTCACGCAGGCGTCCCATGGGAAACAGGCGGTCGCGCAGGTCGCGCTCGGTCAGCAGGACAATATCGAAATCGCGGCGCAGAGAACGGTGCTGAAAGCCGTCATCCAATAGATGTATCTGCGGACCGAATTTCTGCTCAGCGTAAGCGCCTGCGTCATAGCGTTCTTCTCCTACAATCACCGGGACCTGCAATTTGCGCGCGATCAGCAGGGGCTCATCGCCAAATTCGCGCGCGCTGCCGGAAGCGTCAACCAGGCGCACCCCGCGGGTGGCGCGACCGTATCCGCGGGAGAGGACGTCGAAGGCGACACTATGCGCTTTGAGCAACTCTCCCAGCAGAATCAGAAAAGGCGTTTTGCCCGCGCCTCCCATGGAAGGACTGCCGATGCTCACCACCGGCCCGCGCAGCTTGCCGGAAAAAAATCCGCTGTCATAGAGCAGGTTGCGCGCGGCCGTGATGGCGCCATAGGTGGCAGAGAAAGGATTCACGGAATGGATTGCTCCGGAGCTGGTTGATTGCATTCCTGTGAAGAGCCTTGGTGAAAATATTTTTGAAAAGATTCATTGAAGATAAACATTGTTTTCAATCTTTCCATGATGGCTGTTGCTCAATTCCTGCGAAGGTTGAGGATTGACGACTGAAGGCTGAGGGTTGCTTTTAACAGGAGCATCCCCCGAATGTTTGTCTTTAAGCTTGCGCTGAAGGAAGTCAACCGTAAGTTCGCCCGCCTCCGGTCCGATTTGGTGCTCCCGCCCAGGGAACAGTTTGATCTCAAAATCTTTATGGAGCCTGGTGAGACGGTCTCGCAACAGCAGTGCCTGGCTGACCGGAACGTTTTGGTCTTTTTCACCGTGGAGGATCAGCACTGGGCACTTCAGGTTTTCCATTCTCAAGATCGACGAACGCTGACGGAAGGCTTCTTTCGTCATCCCGGTTTCGGCCTTCACATTTTCGCGTTCGCCGGGCAGCACGCTGTCATCATAGAATTTTTGTAAATCATAAATGCCCGCGCCGAAGACAGCCGCCTTTACATCATCCAACTCCACCGCCAGCAGCGATGCCGCCATACCCCCACGCGAGTAGCCGTAGATGCCCATGCGATTCGGGTCCACGTAGCGCTCCTGCTGAAGTTTTCGATAACCCGCAGTCAAAACCGCGAGTGTCTTAGGACCAACAAAATCGGGCGGTCCCTGCGATTTTCCAAAGCCCGGTTGTGATACGGCAATGGCGGCAATGCTCACGCTGGCCAGACGAATTCCCAAAGGGACCAGGTTCTTGGCATTGCGTTCATACCCAGGAATCAGCAGCACACCAGGAAACGGCCCATCCCCCACGGGACGAAACGATATGGCCTCGACCACGCTGCCATTGACGGTGTAGTCGTATTGGCAGACCTTCACGCCCGATTCCGTCAAAGCGCAGCCTTCCTTCTCCATCTGCGCAATGATCTTGTCCTGCTGGCCGGGCTGCGATATCGCGAGATATGTCCATACCGTGCTAAGTGCGATACAAATTGCGCCTGCCCAGACAAAAGTCCGTCGTTTCATGATCGAGGACCCTCTTTGCCGGAAGCTGGTAAAAACATAAGGCTCCCGACTTGCGTTCTAAATTCTATCCGATGAAAAGCAAACTGAAGTAGCCGCTAGACCGCAGCCAATTCCTGCAATGCTAACGCAGCCCGTGCTGTGGCTCCGGCATGCAGCCGCAGAACTTCGGCGGCGCGCCGGCCCAAAGCTTGCCGCTCGACAGCGTCTTCCAGCAGTTGCAAAACCACCTCGGTCAAATCGGCTTTCCTATCGCCTACACGAAAGCCGCGCACCGTCTTGGCGGCGTTGGCACCCTGAAAGATGGCAATAATATCGCGGAAATTTTCCACGTGCGGGCCAACCAATATGGGTACGCCAAAATAGGCCGGCTCAAGAATGTTGTGTCCCCCGCGGGGGACCAGGCTGCCGCCGACAAATGCGATAGTGGCTAAGGCATAAACCGCAGCCAACTCGCCAATGCTATCGAGCAACAGAACCCCTCCACGCAGCGCCGCCTGTGGATCGAGCTGCGAGCGCCGCCAGAAATTCCACCGCGTCAGCCCAGGCAAATGAGGATGGGTCTCCGGCGGCACGCCGCAAGAAGAAACCAGCTGCGCGACATCGTCGAAGCGCTCCGGATGGCGCGGAGCAAGAAGCATCACTGCCCTGGGATATTTGCGCAATACCTGCTGAAACATGCCTAGCAACGGAAACTCCTCGCCTTCGACTGTGCTGCCACAAACAAGTACGGGAAAGGCTTCGGCCTGTTGCAATCGCGTTTTGAGTTCCTGCTGCAAAGGGACCGACTGCGGCGGCTGAACGTCAAATTTCAAGTTGCCGCTCACCGTTATCCGTTCGGCGCGCGCTCCAATTTCCACCAGCCGCCTGGCATCTTCATCGCTCTGGGCTAGGAAAAGATCTGCGTTTTGTAACACTCTGCGCAATATTCCACGCCAGCGGCGGTAGCCGGGATAGGAGCGGTCGGAAATACGCGCATTGACCACGGCAACGCTGGCCCCCGATTTTTTAGCCAGCCGCAGGAAGTTCGGCCAGAATTCAGTCTCGGCCAAAACAACAAGCCTGGGATGGAGCCGCTTAAAGTAGGGCCGTACAGCAAAGGCAAAATCCAAAGGGAAGTAAAAGACGTTTTGCTCTCCATGTCGCTCGCGGGCCAGCTTCTGCCCGGCGGCTGTGGTTGTAGAGATGAAAATTCGCTTGTCCGGGTTCGCAGCGCGCAGCTCTTTGATCAACTGTCCCACGGCCAACACCTCGCCCACAGAGACTGCATGAATCCAAATAGAACCACGCTCACGGGTAGAGACGTAGCTTGTTACGTCTCTTGCTGCGTCGCTACTACTCCACAGTCTTGCCGGAACGAAACCTAGGCGCTCCCACAATCCGGCACGGTACTTGTGATGGCGCACCATGCGAAAAAGCCACCACGGCGCTGAGAGCAGCAACGCCAGAGCCGCGGCCAGACTGTAGAGTGCATACATGCAGAGGTCTGGATTATTCTAACGGAAGTGAACTATCCTCGATTCCGCTGAGAATAAAGCCAGGTTAGGCAGGCCATAATCAGATACGCACTCGATTAGAATGTCTTGCCTGCCTGTGGTAAGGAAGTTACAGATTTATGCAGCACAAAATATTTTGGGTGACATTTTCGCTGCTCAGCCTCGTCGCCGGCATGGCGCTTCCGCTGATATGGTCGCTGCTGGCCACGATTCCCCTGGTTTTTTTGAGTTGGTGGATAGCCTATCGTAGCGGTTGGTTCTAGCCAGTCGCACCCCTGCTTTTCCTCCGCTTGTAGAGCGAATCAAATCTCTTGCGATGCAACTCTCCGCCTTTACCGAAGTAATGATTGGGAATAATGAGATTCGGCGCCAGGGCCTTCACGGCAGCAAGGCCCGCCTCAAAATATTCCGGACAGCTATTCAGGAATGGTGGAGGAAGATGGGCAAACCAGGGATAACTGGCGAACAGGTCGCCGGTAAATAACAGATTAAAGCGCCGGCTGTAGAATCCGCAGTGCCCCTGCGTGTGCCCGGGAAGATGTACCACCCGCAAGCCTCCCCAATAAGGCAGTTCCATGTTGGCATAGAGCGGTTCGTCAATGCTCGTGCTGTGATAGCGGAGCACCCAACGTCCAAAGGCTTCGAGGGCGCCGCACACGCGACTGGAACCCTTGTAGGGATAATTCCCTTCGATATGCGGTTGTTCCAAAGGATGAGCCAGAACGGGCGCGCCGGTCAGTTCTTTGAGTCTAGCGAGGTATCCAGTGTGATCAAGATGCCCGTGGGTGAGAAGAATTGCCTTAATATCGTGCCAACCCAGTCCAATGGTTTTGAGAACTCTTGTGAGCCGGGGCATTTCGCCCACCAGCCCAGTGTCAATCAGCACAGCTTCACGAGAGCGGTCATCATAGAGCAGATGGAAGCAACCCAGCAGTCCGCGAATTGGATAAATCCGCGCCCCAGAGTCCAGGTAGTAAGCTTTGATCGTCATGGGTCAATGGAATTGGGTTTGCATCGCAGCATCCCAGCAAAGGAATTTGCCGGAAGAGCTGATCCATACAAAGTGTGATTATGATTATTCTAAATGGCAGGGTATTAGAAACATGCGGTCTACCGAATTGTTTAGGGGCTGAGTGCTGATTGCTAAATAGCTTGCCCATTGTTTCCTTTCCGCCGGATAATCAAAGCATGGTAACAAGCACCGCCTTACGGATTTTCCGCCGCATAATTGCCTGTGCCTGCGCGATTGCTCTTTTTTCCGTCGCCCAGGCCAAGGAAGAAAAGACCTATGTTGCGCCTCCGGTGGCGCACGCCCGCACATATGCCGCGCACGAAGAGGACGCCCCCGACAAGATCACGATCGCCATTGATCCCTACGACAACAGCGCCAAAGCCAGTATCTTTACCGTGGACTATCTCAAATATGGTTTGCTGCCTGTGCAGTTGATTATCTCGAACGATGGAGACGATCCCATTTCGGTCAAGTACCTGAAAGCTGAGCTGGAGACGGGCAGGAAGGCCAAGCTGGAGGCGCTCACCGAAGCCGAAGTCATGGATCGGCTCTTTCGTCACGGAGAGATTCGTCCTCACGTGCAAGGCCCCTCGCCGCTGCCCATTCCATTGCCCCACAAGTCCAAGGAATCGGACGCGCAAAAAGCGCGTGAAGAGCTCGACCGTGCCCGTTTCAACTTTCTTGCCATCGAGCCGCACACCACCCGCGCCGGTTTCCTGTTTTTCGATTCCGGCCTGGTGAGCGACGCCATTACAGGCTCTTACATATATGTGAACGGAGTGCGCAACGCGCAGGGCCAGGAGCTTTTGTACTTCGAGCTATCGGTCGAAAAAGCGAAAAGCCCACCCAGCACGCCTTCTAATTCCGAGACAGAATCAAGCAAGTAGCGAAAATCGTGAGTAATACAGTTTGAATTTAGGCCCGAATACGTTATTTTGTGATGCTATAGCTTCCCAATGTGGGCAATCATGAAGCCAGATCGAAATAGTCTCTGAGGGTGAAAGAAATGGCGCTTTACAAAGATCCCAATATTCTGCAGCAATGGGATAATGAATCGTTCGACGAGGTGCATGCCCCCGGCGCGATCGTGCCATGGTCGGGAATATACCGATGCCAGGGATGTGGACACGAAGTCGTCCATAGGATCGAGAGGCCTTTACCCCCGCAAGATCATCATCAGCATAAGCCTGAGCAGGGCGCCATTCGCTGGCGGCTCATCGTAACCGATTCTCCGATTCCCGATTGAAGGAGTGCGAAGTGGGATTTACGAATTACGATTTAAGAAGTACGATTTAAGAAGTGCGATTAACGATTGAGAGAAAGATTTTGATTTGCAGATGGGAGCATTCGCCTTTGTGCATCAAAAATCGTAAATCGAACTTTATAAATTGTACTTCCTGAAGGATTATGTCCACTGTTTCTGAGGCGGCGGTGCAGGCAGGCTCGAAGTACGAGCCGGTGATTGGCCTTGAAGTCCATATTCAGCTGCTGACAGCCACCAAGATTTTTTGCGGATGCTCCACCCAGTTCGGCGCACCTCCTAACACCAACGTATGCCCGGTATGTCTGGGCCTTCCTGGCGCCTTGCCGGTGCTCAACAGAAAAGCGGTAGAGTTTGCGGTTCTGGCGAGCATGGCCCTGAACTGCCGTATCAACGAGACTTCGATTTTCGCCCGCAAAAATTATTTTTATCCCGACCTGCCCAAGGGATACCAGATCTCGCAATACGACCGCCCCCTGGCCGAGCATGGCTATATTGATATTGAAACGGGCGGCCGGGCCAAGCGCATCGGCATCACCCGCCTGCACCTGGAAGAGGATGCCGGCAAGAGCCTGCACGAGGGCTTTTCTGATCCCGAGCGCAGCTACATTGACCTGAACCGCTCGGGCACCCCGCTGGCTGAAATTGTGAGCGAGCCCGATCTGCGCTCCCCGGAAGAGGCCTATGAATACCTCACCCGGCTGAAAGAGATCATCCTTTACACCGGCGTCAGCGATTGCAATATGGAAGAGGGATCGCTGCGCTGCGATGCCAATGTCAGCATCCGCCCGCGCGGCCAGAAAGAGTTGGGCACCAAGACCGAGATCAAGAATGTAAACTCATTCCGCTTTGTGAGGCAGGCGCTGGAGTATGAGATCGATCGCCAGATCGAAGTTGTGGAAGAGGGTGGCCGCATTATGCAGGAGACCCGTCTCTACAACGCCGCCGAAGGCCGGACGTACGGCATGCGCTCTAAAGAGCAGGCGCACGACTACCGCTACTTTCCTGAGCCTGATCTATTACCGCTGGTCGTGGATAGCAGATGGCAGCAGGAAATCAGGACCAGGCTGCCTGAGCTGCCCCAAGCCCGCCGCCAGCGCATGGTGAGCGAATACGGCATCACGATGAAAGATGCCGAGGTGCTCACCGCCAGCCGTACCCTGGCCGACCAGTTCGAAGAGGCTGCTCGCGCTGCGAAGAATCCTAAAAAAGTCGCCAACCTGGTGCAGAGCGAATTAATGGGACGCCTGAAGGCGCAGAACCTGGAGATTGAGCAGTCGCCCATCACCATGAAGGGTGTGGCGTTTTCAGCAGACCTGGTGGAGTCTGGCTCGATCTCCGGCAAGATGCTCAAAGACCTCTACGATCTTGCGTTCGAGCGCAATCAGGATTTCCCTGTCGTCTACGAAAAAGAGAAGCCGCAGCAGATAACGGATGAATCGGCAATCGAAAAAATGATTGATGAGGTCATCGCGGCAAGTCCTAAACAGCTTGAGCAGTACCGCGCCGGCAAAACAACCATCATTGGATTTTTTGTAGGCCAGGTAATGAAAGCGTCGAAGGGCCAGGCGAATCCAGAAAAAGTCAACGAACTGCTGAAGAAAAAACTAGGATAGGAAGCGCGGAGAAGAATTGGGCAATTGTGTAATCGGGTAATTGTGTAATTGATTGTGTAATTGAAGGTCAAAATGCTGAATCGGCATTGGCCATTGAAGAATTGGCAATTGAATGATTTTGTAATTGTGCAATTTGAAAGCGCTCAATTCCTCAGCGTCTCTGCGCCTCCGCGGTTAAAAATTACCTAGTGATTTCCGCTCCTTCGAACAGCTTCCACAGCTGATCCCGTACCGCGCGGTAGAGTTCGAAACTCTGCGTGGTAACTCCCACCCGGCGGAAGAGCAGTTCGGCGCGACCATCGCCGTCGGCATCAACGGCATCCACCAGCTCCAGCCTGCCATTTACATCCATGTGATCATCGTCGGTAATCTCAGAAAGGAGCTTACTGTAGTCTCCGCTGGGCTCCTGCCCCACCACGTAAGTGATATATGCATTCAGCGGAGCGGTTTTGGCCGGAGCCAGCTTCTTGCGCAGCGCACATTTTGCTGTGACTACCATTTCAGGATTGTTGTCGCTGTATAGATCAAATGCCTGAACGCTGGCTGCAAAGCTGCCGGGAACTATCGTCTGCGAAGACTTGGCAGCGTAGGCCGTCATCTCTGCCAGCGCCTGTTTTTCGACCGCGCTGGTGAGCTGCTGCTGCTCGTCGGCGGTCCAGGGAAATTTGTAAGTGTGCGTTTCGTAGGGGGAAGCGTCGGAGATAGCCACCAGGAACTGCGCCGCAGCCTGCGGTCTTTTTTTCAGCACCGGCGTGGGCAAATTCAAGGCTGGAGCTGTAGATTGCGTGCTTCCCTTGGCAGGAACACGCGCCGCCACCGGCACGCGCGTCGCTTCCCGCTTGCGCTCAACCTGCGTAGGAGGAGTGGTTTTCTCCGAAGCCGCTTCCGCACGGTGGCGCAACGTTGGCCGATTGGGATCAGCTTCAGAAGGGTCAGCTTCTTCCGCCGAAGGTGAGGCAGCCGTAGATTCCTGGGCAGGCTGAGTTGCTTCGGCCGGAGTGGGAGCCGCAGCAGGAGCAGGCGTCGGCGTGGGCTGAGCGGGGGTAGAGGAGGAATTCGGCGCCGGGCTGGGCGCAGGCGCAGGTTGCGGAGCGGCAGCTTGGTTGCCACCACGCTTCAGATGCGGCCGTTCATCGGACGCTTGTACTGGCGCTGCCCCGGGGGCGGGCGCATGTTTAGCTGCGGTAATACTGGCTTCCGATTTCCACTTCCCGCTGGCCAGCCAGTCGTCTTTGGCCTTGCTTGCGCTTTCAACGGTCAACAGGCCCAGAGGCTCGCCACTCTGTTGCACGTCATAAACTGTCCCTGGCTCCAGCGCCATGGGCATGGGGTTGATCTCATAGATGGAAGCATCCTGGTATTCCCCATTGATAAAAATAGCGACGGGGTGCAGCCTGGCCGAAGAAGGCATCTGCATATCGGGACCAACGCGGGCAGAAGCGGGAAACTCCACCACAGCCAATGCCCGTAGTTTGCTGCGCGTTTTCTTTTGCGCCACACAGGTTGCCGGCGCAAGCAACGGCAGCAGGATGGCAGCGACCGCCAGAATCCGGTATAAATATTTCACTGCTGAAAATCGTTTTTCGTGAGCAAGGAGCGTAATCATGAAAGTCAAAGGCAAAGCACCCGATTTTAGTCTTCCTGATGAGACCGGGAAAACCGTCAGTTTAAAAGACTTTCGCGGCCAGGATGTGGTGCTGTTCTTCTATCCTAAGGCTAACACTCCCGGCTGAACCCTGGAAGCGTGCGGGTTCCGCGACGCCTACAGCAAACTGCAAAAAGCCGGCCTGGCGGTGCTGGGCATCTCTGCCGACACTCCCGGCGCCCAGCTTAAGTTTAAACAACAGCACGACCTGCCGTATACGCTGCTTGCCGACCAGGAGAAAAAAGTAGCCAATAAGTTCGGCGTAATCAAAGAAAAAAATATGTACGGCAAGAAGGTGATGGGCATTGCCCGCACCACCTTCGTGATTGATAAAGAAGGCAAAATCGCCAGGGTTTTCGAGAACGTCAAGCCGGAAGGCCACGCCGAAGAGGTGCTGGCCGCGCTGGCAAAATAGCAAGTCGTTGCCATGAAAAACGATCTGGATGAGCCGGTCCATTTAGTCGAATACGATCCAAACTGGACGGAGCTTTTTCGGGAAGAATCAGGTCGCCTGCGCACGCTTGCTCCCTTCATCCTGGCAGCTGAACATTTTGGCAGCACTGCAATACAGGGGATGGCAGCCAAACCAATTATTGACATCCTGATTGGCGTGAAGGAACTGCCGGTTGCTGCCCACGACATAGAGCAATTGCAGCAAGCAGGTTACGAATCTCTGGGAGAGGCCGGAGTCCCCGGCCGCTCCTATTTCAGAAAACGTGGAATCCACAATTTCAACCTGGCGGTTGTCGTCTTTGGCGGCCATCATTGGAAGGATAACCTGCTGTTTCGAGATTACCTGAGAAGCAACCCAGCGGCGGCGGCTGAATACGAGAGGGAAAAGCGCCGGTCTGTCGCCCATGGAGCAACGATGCTGTTGGCGTACTCGCAGGCCAAAGGCGATTGCATATCCCGGCTGCTCGCCCGGGCGCCCGCATCTGGCAGGCTTCCATTCAGGCGGCAACGTAGTTCAATGTCTTATGCCATCCCCGGCTTTACAAGCCTTCTTCCGGCAAATTACACTAGTTGTTTTGCAGCAGCTTAACAGACGCCCCCTGAGGGACGTGCCTTGATTCCGGCTTGCGCTGGCCCGGGCTCTCAAATTACGAATTACACGCGAAGGAGACTTTTTCGATGGCAGAGAAGAATGTTGAAGACAAGGTAAAGCAGATCATCGTAGAGCAACTGGGTGTGGATGAGGGCGAAGTCACGCCCAGCGCCTCGTTCGTGGATGATCTGGGCGCGGATTCGCTCGACACGGTCGAACTGGTCATGGCTTTCGAAGAGGCTTTCGACATCGAGATCCCGGACGAGGATGCGGAGAAGATCAAGACTGTGAAAGACGCGATTGATTACATCGCCAAGAACTCGAAAGGCGGGAAGTAGTTGGGTTTATCTGCTCGAAGAGTGGTGGTCACAGGCTTGGGGCTGATATGCGCGGTGGGCAACACCGTGGATGAGGTCTGGAAGAACCTCCATGCCGGCAAGAGTGGCGTCACGAGCATCACGCAGTTTGATGCCGCCGAGTTTGCCTGCCGGATTGCCGCTGAAGTCAAAAATTTCGAACCTCTCGATTTCATCGAAAAAAAAGAGCTGAAAAAAATGGCCCGCTTCATCCAGTTGGCGCTCGCCGCTACCGATGAAGCCATGAAGATGAGCGGACTGAAGATCACTCCCGAAAATGCCACCCGGGTGGGAGTGCACATCGGCTCCGGCATCGGCGGTTTCGATGTAATCGAGCGGGAGCACAGCGCTTTACTTGCCGGCGGGCCGCGCAAGATCTCTCCTTTTTTTATTCCTTCCGCCATCGTGAACCTGGCGGCCGGGCAGGTAAGCATTCGCTGGGGCGCCAAGGGGCCCAATGAGGCCACCTGCACCGCCTGCACTACCAGCGCGCACTCCATCGGCGATGCCATGAAGATTATTGCCCGTGGCGATGCTGACGTCATGATCGCCGGCGGCAGCGAAGCTGCCATTACTCCCATGGGCATCGGCGGGTTCGCCGCTATGCGGGCTCTCTCTACTCGTAATGACGACCCGCAGAAGTCCAGCCGCCCCTTTGATGCGGACCGAGACGGTTTTGTGGTTGGCGAAGGGGCCGGCATCCTGATTCTTGAGGACCTGGATCACGCCCGCAAGCGCGACGCAAAAATTTACGCGGAGTTAGTGGGCTATGGCATGAGCGCCGATGCCTATCACATTACCCAGCCGGCCGAAGGCGGCGAGGGCGCCTACCGGGTCATGGTGAATACCCTCAAAGATGCAGGCATTGCTCCAGAGGCCGTGGATTATGTGAATGCCCATGGCACGTCTACTCCCCTCGGCGACCGTCTGGAAACCATGGCTATCAAGGCGGCTTTTGGCCAGCATGCAAAGAAATTGGCGGTAAGCTCCACCAAGTCCATGACCGGACATGTGCTGGGAGGAGCAGGAGGCATTGAAGCCGGTGTTACGGTGCTTGTTTTGCGTGATCAATGCCTGCCGCCTACCATCAATCAGGAAAAGCCCGATCCTGAGTGCGACCTGGATTATGTCCCCAATCACGCCCGTAAAGCTCACATTGAGTATGCCCTGACCAATTCTTTCGGCTTCGGCGGCACGAACGGCTGCTTGCTCTTCCAGCGTTGGCCGGAATAAAAGACGCTCAAGCAAGGCTAATCTTTCATCGCATAGTCCACCGCGGCAACGGCATGAATATACGCCGTGTCAAACAGCGGGACCTTCACATCGGTTTGTCGCACCAGCAGCCCAATTTCTGTGCAGCCCAGGACCACACATTCCGCACCGCGATCGATCATGCGGCCCATGGTTTCCAGGTATTGTGCTTTGGAGCCAGGCAGGATCTTTCCCAGGCACAGCTCTTCGTAGATAACGCGATGTACCATCTCGCGCTCTGCCCTTTCCGGCGTGAGAACCTGCAGTTGAAACTGGTCTGCCAGCCTGCGTTTATAGAAGTCTTCCTCCATGGTGAATCGAGTTGCCAGAAGCCCTATGCACTTCAGGCCCTGGGCGGCAATGGCTGCGCCCGTGGGGTCGGCGATATGCAGGAAGGGAATATGGATACTCTGCTCAATTTCCGCTGCCACCTTGTGCATCGTGTTGGTGCAGAGAAGAATGAAGTCTGCTCCGGCGGCTTCCAGGCGCTGGGCTGCAGCGGCAAGCAAGCGAGCAGCATCGTTCCAACGCCCTTCATGCTGCATTTGTTCCACTTCTGCGAAGTCCACAGAAAACATGAGAATCTTTGCCGAGTGGAACCCTCCGGCTCTGGCTTTTACGGTTTCATTAAGAATCCGGTAGTACTCAAGCGTAGATTCCCAGCTCATTCCGCCGATCAACCCTATGGTTTTCATATATGGAATTGCTTCTTAGAAAGTATACGGGTGGGGGGAGTGCACGTGCTGGAGATGAACTGGACGCGTAGCGCCAGGGTGTAAGAAGATTTCTTTGCCACGGGAGTCCAAAAAAATAGGGACGCAACATACTGCGTCCCTGTATTCCTTGTAGCTTGCAGCTGCTCTTAAGAGGTCGGCGCCGCTGCTTTGCTCTTCTTGCCTTTTTTGGCATTGGAAGCGGGGCAGCTATCAGAGACCATCTTAATGCTGGAAACTTTCATGTGTTTTTCGGCCTTCTCGTTTTCAGCAGTATTGGATTTCTCGCCGATATCGGCGGCGCTTCCCCAAGTGCCTTTGAGCGTGACCTGGTGTCCGACATGGTCTTTCAGCTCATCGTTGCCCCCGACCTCAAGGCCTTTGGTGTAGTGGCCATTGGTCAGCGTATAGACGCCTTCGTCATTAGGGCCGGCCAGGCAACCGGTAACCTGGTGCTCGCCCTCGGCGGTCTTGGACGATTTGGCTTTCTTGGTCTTGGTGGTTGTGGTTGTGGTGGAACTCGTGGATGTAGAGCTGTTGGAGGTGTCGCTCTGGGCCACACCCGAAACAGCAAAGAACAACAGAACGGCAAAACACAATGCTAATTTACGCATAACATCTCTCCTTCGTTGATCCTGATTTGCTACGAAAGTGGCCTGAATTTCTATGATGCGGAAATATTGCTCTATGGCTACTCGCGGCAGCCGGATTGCAGCTTACGCCAGCTCTCCTGCCTCGCGAATGAGAGAGCGCCACATTATAGAACATTGCTGATCTGACGCTGGCGGCAAATGCAGCAAGAACTCTGAAGTTCAGCTCTGTAATTTAGACCCAGATTGGCGCAACTTGACGCATCATTCGATCATCCCAACGTAAATCAGATGTCTGCGCGCGGTTAATGCGCCTGGGTTTCGCGCACGCATAAGGAGTAGGTGGTGATGGGCCACCAGCAGCCTCAAAATCAGAATATGCATGCGCTGGCCGAGCTGGGCTTGGCCTCGGCCGCCATCATCCACGAGATAAAAAACTCTCTTCAAAGCGTGGCCAATGCGCTCCTGTTGCTGGAGAAGGAATCCGGGCTCTCACCCCACTCCCGCCAACTGGTCGCAATTGCGAGACAGGAATTGTCGCGTACATTCGATGTATCGGCCCAGAGCCTGTCGCTGGTACGGGAAGAAACCCCGGTCGCAGTATCCATGGCGAATATGCTGGAAGAGGTTCTCAATACTTACGCCGCGAAAATTGAGCATAAACACATTACGGTGGAGAGGCGCTATGACTTCAATGGGACGATTCAAGGCAGCCCGGGGGCAATTCGCCAGATTTTTTCGAACATCGTAATCAATGCCCTGGAATCGGCGCCTTGCGAAACCGGGAAACTGTCGGTGCATACCTATGCCTGTCATGAAAAGTCTGAAGCTGGAAAAGTCCAGGGAGTTCAAATCGAATTTGCAGACAACGGCCCCGGCATCCCCAATGACCTCAGAGAGAGAATTTTTGAACCTTTATTTTCCACCAAAAATGGCAAAGGTTCTGGGCTGGGCTTGTGGGTGACTCGCAGACTCGTGCTTAAACAGAGTGGCTGGCTTCGCCTGCTGGGCAGCAGCGAGGGCGGTCATTCCGGAACTTGCTTTTCCATCTTCCTGCCGCTGAATCCGCCTCAAATGAATTAAGCCACAACATGAAGCGCTTACAATTCTTGTAATGACTTCCTCAGAGAGCGCTGCATTTCTTCCAGCGAACGCCTCATCTGGTCGAGCTGAGGTTTTATCTGGTCTATTGCAGCCTTGGCTTGTGTGCCATTCTTCTTCAGCGTTACCCGCATCTGGGCAGCAGCCTGGCGTGCCGCTGTGCTGATCTGCTGCAGGTCGCTGCTGTCAAAGTCTATGCCAAAATCCTCCCATTGCATTCCTTCGCCGGGAGTCCAGAGGCTGGAGTGGTCTTTGGACCGCTCGGGGATCGTCAGAGAGAAGTTTTGCTCGCGCTTATCGCGTACGACGCCAATCGTGACTTTACTCCCGGTGTGAGAGCGCACAGCCATATTCCAGTCGCTGCGGTTGGCGATCTTTTCGGTTTCAACTCGCACAATCACATCGCCCGCCTTGAGGCCGGCGCTCTCGCCCGGGCTGTTTTTATCTACCGAGCGTACCAGAACGCCGTCCCCGCCCTTGACCCCGAAGAATTCTCCCAGTTGTGGGGTAAGGCTTTCAACCTGCAGCCCGGAGCGGACCGGGCGAATGATCAAATCAAAATCGGGCATGGTGATCTCAGGCATGCTTGGCATCTGGGGCATGGCGGGCATTTTTGGCATGGCGTGGGCCATGGCCTTGGCGCGGTCCGCCAATTGCACCTCTACGGTAACCGGCTGTCCATCGCGGCTGAGCCCCAGGGTGACGGTGCGGCCTGGAGGAACTTCATGGATCAGGCGGCGCAGTTGCTCAACGCCCTCGACCTTGGTCCCGTTGAAATCCAGGATGACATCGTGCTCCTTGACGCCGGCTTTGCCGGCGGGAGCATCCTGATCGACCATCATGACTTCGACTCCGCGCTCTTCTTTCAGCTTGAGCGGGGCCACGCGTTCAGCCGTGATGTCTTGCGTATCAATTCCCAAGTAGGAACCACTGGTAAAGTGAAAGCTGCTTGTTCCCGCGCCCGGTTCGCCTGATTCCGTATAATCCTGCATGTCGACGCCCGAATAGGAGCCATGACCTTGATAACCGGGCTCCCCGGGCTCAGCGCGATATTCATCGTCTGCCGCCCAGGCGGTAAGCGAGACGGCCATTATCATCAACAGAACTTTGCCCAATAGGCTACGCATACAAAACCTCTTTTATCTTGGATTACGATCGCTCACAGAAACCGTGCGCTTCAGCAACTCGATATTACCGGTGCTGGTATGAATGTGAAGCACCTTGCCGCCGCCATTTATGTTGCCCTGGCAATACGTCTCTTTGGCCCACCCCGGGCCCTCGGAAGAAATTTGCAGACTGGGGAATTCGGAGTGGATCCTCTGGCCTGACGCCATATCAATAGCTGCCTGTACCGTTACCGGAAGGTCTTCCGGAAGATAGACGCGGATATCGCCGGCTGCTGTTTCCAGGCGTGAAGCCGTGAAGTTGGCGCCTTGCCCTATGAATTCAGCCGTAATCTGGCCGCCTCCGGTGGCCACCTGGGCGCCGCGCATCAGCTTGTATAGCTCGACGCTACCGCCGCCACTCTCTGCCTGTACCGGTCCGTTGGCTGAAGTCAGTTTGATCGCCCCCCCGCCTGTTTTCAGCGTCGCCTTGCCGCCTACGTTGCCGGCTGTGATATTGCCGCCGCCCGTCTCCGCGGTCAGGTCTCCGCCGCAACTGGAAACCGCAATTGGACCGCCTCCGGTTACCAGAACAATATTCTGCTTACCGGAATCAACCCGGATAGCTCCGCCTCCACTCTCCGCATGTACAATCCCACCTGCGGAGCGCAGGTTGATATTGCCACCGCCTGTTTCCAGCTTGACCTCTGCACCGGCTGTGCCTACATCCACGCTGCCGCCGCCGCTGGAGGCATCAATTGCACCTCCAACGTCGTCGAGCGAAACGTTGCCGCCGCCTGTTTCTGCCTGTACTGCGCCGCTGATGGCATTCACTGCCAGGTTCCCGCCGCCGGTGCGCGCATAGACATCAAGCTCTTTTGGTGTGTGGATATCAAAATCTGCGGAATAGGAACGCCCACGCCCGTAGTTGCTGGGCCCCTGCCCCCGCAGGTTAACAGTGTCGCCCTGTGTGCTGGCGCTGATGTGGATAAGCTCAAACGCGCGTCGCGCCTCCTGCTCCGATGAGGTGTAGACCCGCTTCTTAACGGTGTATGTAACGTTGTTGGCTGTCCCGCCCTGAATATGGACGGATCCGAAATTCGTGGTCAGCCTCAGGTTGCGCTGTGCCGGCAGGCTTCCTGTCGTCTCTTCCACCCAGGCTTCCCCGTCGCGATAAACTTTTGCTTCTTGCGCCCTGGCCATGCCGGCCATTGCGAGGGCAGCGACCAGAACGATTTGTATTCTCTTCTTCTTCAATGGGTGTCTCCCTCTTAACGCTGGGCGTGACATCGCTACAGTTCTCTAATCGATGTCGGGCAGCGAGGCCAGCGTGCGCTCCGATTCGGAGCGGATGTACTCGTTTTCATCTTCCCGCGCCAGTTGCTCAAAGGCGCTGCGTACGGCGCTATCTGCCTTCACTGGCTGCAGCAGGCGAATCGCCTCGGTGCGCACACCCTGGTTGGTATCATGCAACAGGGCCTGGATCACAACGTCGCGAACCTGGATATCTTCTTTCACATACTGTTCGAGCCCATCCAGCGCCTGCAGGCGCACCCCCGGATTGCGGTCTTCAAGCAGGGCGCGCATCATCGCCTGGCGCACTTCAGAGTCATGGCACTTTTGCGAAAGAATGGAAACCGACTCTACCCTCACTCCCGGGTTCTCTTGAGTATGAGCGGCATAAAGCAGCAGCTTTTCAATATCGGGATTATCAATCGAACCCCGCGCCGAGGCGGGCAGCAGCTTGTCGTAATTGATTTGAACGGTATTGGTGTTGGGATCTTGCGTGATGCCGCGAATTCCGGCGATGGAGGCTTCGGTAGATGGGGGTGTCATTACGCCGCCGGAAAGCGGCCGCATCTGGAAGGTCGTCATCACCCCTCCCGCAAAACCAAAAATCAGGATTGCAGCGGCCAGCGCGGGTGAAAATCTGATCTGCCGCAGCCAATCTACTGGATCGAACACCCATCTCCGCCAACCTCTATGTTGCTGGGCTGTCTCCAGCGCGTCTTGCAAACGCAGGCGGGAGGAAGCCAGCAGATTAGGGCTCGGCTCCAGGGCCGGGGTGGTGCTTACATCCGCCCGAAACTGCTGTGCCGATTCCAGCTCTTGATTGCAGGCAGCGCAGCGCTCGGCATGCTGCTTCATCTCGAAAAGCGTGTCGTCAGGCAGCTCGTCGTAGACCAGCAAAACAACGTTTTGTTTAAACAACTCGCAATTCATGGTTGTCTCTCATTTTCATAGAGACGCAGCTTGCTGCGTCTCTCAAAATTCATCGCATCTCTGCCAGAGCGCCTCGCAGCTTTTGCGTGGCGCGGAAAAGCGTATTCTTGGCCGTCTCTTCGGTGGTGCTCAGCATTTCACCGATAGTGCGCAATTTCAGCCCCTGATAGTGCTTCAGCTCAAACACCATGCGCTCGCGTGGGGTAAGCCGATTCAATGCCAGGCCGATCTTGCGGCCCAGTTCGCGCCGCATCAGGTCGCGCTCCGGATTGCTGTGGGCGCGTTCATCAGCCACCTGGTCAAGCACATTCAGCTCGCTGCCATCCTGCATCGTGGCGACCGGAGCTTCTTCTTTGCGCACGTTCTTTTTGCGCAAGTGGTCCAGGCATAAGTTGGTCACGATGCGGTAAATCCAGGTATAAAACGAGCATTCGAAGCGGAAGCTCACCAGGTTGCGGTAGGCCTTTAAAAAGGCTTCCTGGTAGATATCCTGCGCATCCTGTTCAGAGGCGGTCAGGCGTAAGGCCAGTCGCAGCACTGCATGGTCGTATTGGCGCACCAATTCCTCGAAGGCGGCGCGATTGCCGCGCTGCGCCTCGCGTATCAGGACGTTATCGTCAACGCGCCTCAGAGCCTGGCTGACCATGTTTCCCCTAAAAGGGGAGATATCCGCGGGACTGCCTATCGCTCCCACCGTATTCTCAAAAACACTCATACGTGGGATTCCTGTCCGCCAACCCTATACTCCTGAACTCTTCAGTCCGTGAGTTAAGACTGCTTGGGTCGGCATTTGTCTCTCAATCTTTGCTCGCCCTCAAGAGGCTCTCATTTCCGCCTTTTGACCGGCACAAAGATAGACGGCGACCAGACAGTTTCGTAAGCAAATTATGACAGGTAAAAACCGTTTATGGGGAACCTAATAGCGAAAGAAATGTGTGGCACAGCCGTCCCCGGCTGTGCCCGCCTGCACTCAACGATATTGCTGGAGGTTGTACTGAAAGCTGTTGCAGAGAACCCTTATCTTCTGTGTCGAGAATGGCCGCGAGTACGATGCAGAATAACAATTATCGAATGCCATGACCCAATCACCCGAATGATTCAATCTATTCTGTATCCGGCTTGATCGTCACTTTGATGGGAGCTGCGATGTCGCGATGCAGCCTGATCTGCACATCGAACTCGCCCAGCGTCTTCAACGGGTCCTCGAGCTGGATCTTGCGGCGGTCAATATTAAAGCCGCGCGCTTCCATCTCTTGCGCTATGTCGGCTGAGGTCACCGAGCCAAACAGGTGTTCGCGTTCCCCGACCTTGCGCAGGAAGGTGAGATGAACCGTGGCAAACTGCTTGGCCAGCGCTTCGGCGTCAGACTTCTCGCGCGCCGAGCGGCGCACCGCGGCCGCCTTCATCTGCTCGATCACCGCGCGGTTGGCGGGCGTGGCTTCAATCGCCAGTTTGCGCGGCAACAGAAAGTTTCTTCCGTATCCGTCAGCCACCTTGACTACGTCGCCGCGATGGCCCAGCTTCTGCACATCTTCTTTAAGAATGACTTCCATGCTGAAAATCTCCTGTAAATTGTCCCGTCAACTCACGGGCATCCGCGCCGGCAAAACTTCATCTTTGCCCTTCGCGGGAGACAAACCAGAACGAATCGAGTATGTTCAATCGTCCTTCGTAAATCGTACTCCGCAAATCCTAGAACCTTGCCGCAAAGGGCAACAGCGCGATGTTGCGGGCCTGCTTGATGGCCGCTGTCAGGCGGCGCTGGTGGGGCGTGCATACTCCCGTCAGCCGGCGTGGGACAATCTTGCCGCGCTCGGCCACGAATTGCTGCAACAGGCGCACGTCTTTGTAGTTGATGGAGTCAATTTTTTCCACGCAGAATTTGCATACCTTCTTGCGCCGGAAAAATTTGCGGCCACCGCCTTCGCCGCGGCCGCCTCCCGGACTGGGGCGTCGTTCGCGCCCGCCGCCACCGCCGCCGCCACCGCCGCTGCGGCTTTCAGGCTGTTCTGTCTGCGTTGTCTGTACTTCTTCGTCTGCCATGATTTCCTCAATTCTCTCTTTAATCTTAGCCAGGACCGCCGCTTATGTTGCTGAACCTTGGCGGCCCTTGCCATAGAGACGTAACATGCTGCGTCTCTGCAAAATCGTGTTTGCCCTTAAACGGTAGCCGTTGCCGGCTCGCCGCCGGTTTCTGCCGTGGGGGCAGGTTCCGGTGTCGGCGCCGGGGCTGCCGGCGCCGCTGCTGCCACCGGAGTGCGTTTGACCCGCGCGGCGCGCAGCGCCTTGATCTTATCGAGGCGCTTGTGTTCTTCATCCACGCGCACGCTGATGAACTTAATCACCGGCTCGGCAACACGCAGGCGGCGTTCAACCTCATGGATAATCTCGCCCGTACCCTCCAGCGTCAGGAGGATATAGAGGCCTTCGTTGAATTTACGTACCGTGTAAGCCAGGCGGCGTTTGCCCATGCGTTCAGTGTGCTTCACCGTTCCGCCGGCTGTGGTTACGTTGGATTCCAGGGTGCCAATGAGCTTATCCACTTCCTCGTCAGGCATATCCGGACGGACAATAAACATTAATTCGTAAGTGCGTTGCATTGATATCTCCACGCTTCATCAAAATCATGAAGCAAAATTCTTGCTGCGCGGTCGGCTTCCGGTTCTGCTGTGTCTGCCGGTGCTTTCCGCAAAATTAAGTTTCTTCGTTCTTCTCTCGCTGGTTAAAGCGGTTCATAGCTCGGCTTACGCCTTCGGTCAGAATCACTTCCACAGCTTCAGCGGCACGATCTAAAACTTCGTCCACCATTTTGTACTGCGCTTTTTTGAACTGCGAAAGCACGTAACGGGCGCCATCGCTTACTTTGTGCTCCGGAGCGATGCCTAACCGGATGCGCACAAATTCTTGTGTTCCTAACGCGCCGATCACCGATTCCATCCCGTTATGCCCGGCGCTCGATCCACGCTCTCGAATGCGCATGGCGCCGAGCGGAAAATCCAGCTCGTCGTAAGTCACGATCAGGTCTTTCTTCACGTCGGCTTCGTACTTTGCCGCCAGCTCGCCTACCGCCCTGCCGCTCAGGTTCATGAAAGTTTCCGGCTTGGCCAGCAGGGCTTCTACTTCCCCGATCTTGACCCTGGCAGTGAGCGCATGGCAATGCCGGTTGATCACATGCACGCCATGTTTTTCGGCAATCCGGTCAATAACCAGAAAGCCCATATTGTGCGGCGTGAACTGATACTCCATACCCGGGTTGCCGAGCCCGACAATCAATTTCATGCTTGTATGTAAGGCCCTGCAAGCCGCGATCGTCCATACCTGTGTGGCACAGCCGTCTCCGGCTGTGCCCGCAGCGCCGCAGCTCTTTACTTCTTTTCCTTCTTCTCGCCCTTCTCCGGTTTTGCTTCCGCAGCCGGAGCAGCGGCAGCACCCTCCTCGGTCTCCTGCTTGCCCTTCTTGATGACCTCGGGTTCGGCAGGCGTGGCCGTAGCGGCTTCGGCAACGGCCTCTGGTGTAGGCGCCACTTCTTCTTTCACCGCGGTGATGTGCGCCACGGTTTGGTTTGCATCCGTCACGAATTTCATATCTCCGGTATGCGGGAGATCGGAAACGCGCAGCACCTGGCCAAAGACCAGCGCGGTCACATCCGCGTCAATGTGGCTGGGGATGTTGGTCGGCAAGCACTCAATTTCCACCTCGCGCAGCACCTGCTCCAGGATGCCGCCCTGCGTCTTCACTCCTTCGGCGGTCCCCGTAAGCTGGATCGGTACCTTGACCCGCAGCTTCTGGTCCATGGCAATGCGCTTCATGTCGATGTGCATGAGTTTGCCCTTGATGGGCTCATACTGCCAGTCCACGATCATGGCCTTGGTGCTCTCGTTGCCCACCTTCAGGTCGAAGATGGTGTTATGCCCGCTGTCTGATTGCAGGATGCGCCCAATCTCTTTCGGATCGACGCTCACAGCCACCGTGTCCTTCTTGGCGCCATAGACCACTGCTGGAATCCTGCCGCTCACCCGCAGCCGCCGCGCTTCATTCTTGCCGCGCGACTCTTCCGTGCGGACCTGGGCTTCTATTGCATTTTCATTTTTCGCTGTTGCAGTTGCCATAAAAATTAGCCTCTAGCTTCTAGCCACTCGCTGTGTCGAATTCTGGTGGCTTAGAAAGAAATCCTTTCCTTAAAATCTCAGTTAAAAACTTTCAGCTCGCGTCGCTCGGCTTCGAAACAGCAGAAGCCGGTAGCTGGCGGCTGTCTTCATGTAAACAGCGTGCTCACCGAAGTCTCTTCGTGTATGGACTGAATCGCCCGCGCCAGCAGGCCGGCGATAGAGAGCACTCTAATCTTGGGTTCATTCTTGCCCGCGTTGGTCAACGGAATCGTATTGGTTACCACCACCTGCTCCAGCGGAGACTTGGCAATACGCTCGATCGCCGGCCCGGAAAGCACCGGATGCGACGCGCAGGCATAAACTTTTGTCGCTCCCGCCTGCATCAATGCTTCGGCAGTCTTCACTAGGGTGCCGGCCGTATCAATAATGTCATCCAGAATCAAACAGGTGCGGTCATGCACATCGCCGATCACGTGCATCACTTCCGTGACGTTCATGTCAGTGCGGCGTTTATCCACGATGGCGATAGGAGCTTCCATTTTTTTGGCGAAGAAGCGCGCGCGCTCCACGCCGCCGGCATCGGGCGAAACCACGGTCAGGTTCTGCAAGTTCATTTTGCGGAAGTGGTCTACCAGCACCGGCGAAGCGAACAGGTGATCGACCGGGATATTAAAAAATCCCTGGATTTGTGGTGCGTGCAAATCTACCGTCAGCGCCCGGTTGGCCCCTGCAGTCGTCAGCAGGTCGGCAACCAGTTTGCTTGAGACCGGAACGCGCGGTTTGTCTTTGCGGTCCTGGCGCGCATAGCCGAAATAGGGAATCACCGGCGTGATACGCCTAGCCGAGGCGCGCTTGAGCGCGTCAATCATCAGCAACAGCTCCATCAAGTGCTCGTCGACAGGAAACGAAGTGGGCTGGACCACGAACACATCGGCCCCGCGCACGTTCTCCAGGATCTGCACATAAACCTCGCCGTCGGAAAAACGCGTCATGTGCGCCTGTCCGCGTGGCATATCCAGGAAGCTGCAGACTTCATCGGTCAAGGCTTCATTCGCCGAACCGGAAAAAATCTTGAACTTCTCATCCCGGCGTCCGCGTTGCGGCTTGCGCTCGCTCTTAGGCTGCACTTTTACCTTCTCCGTCGCTGTGCCGATTGTGGTAGCCATAATTTTAAATTCAGTACTCAGTTAGTTCAGTACTCGGTACTCAGTTGTCAGTGCTCGGTTAAAATCTCATGTCCCAATCAATACTGTAGTCACCTGTCAGTCACGCGTACTCAGCTAGGCATAAACATCGAAACTGCCTCGTGCTTTACGTTTTTAACTGAGTACTGAGTACCGACAACTGAGTACTGTATTTCTGGCTGGGCGGCTAGGATTCGAACTTGAGCCGTTCTGGCGGCGTCTGAGCCGCCAGGCGAAATCCTGAGCGCCAGCGAAGGACCTGTTGCATTGTCCTTCTAGAAATCCAAAAGCTGTAACCCTCAAATCTGGCTGGGCGGCTAGGATTCGAACTTGAGCCGTTCTGGCGGCGTCTGAGCCGCCAGGCGAAATCCTGAGCGCCAGCGAAGGACCTGTTGCATTGTCCTTACTAGAAATCCAAAAGCTGTAACCCTCAAATCTGGCTGGGCGGCTAGGATTCGAACCTAGACAAAGTGCTCCAAAGGCACTTGACCTACCATTAGTCGACCGCCCAGTTTAAGCATTTGGCATTTAGCCAAATCGAAACCATGGATGGCTAAATGCCAGGTGCTAATTGCTAAATGCTGGTTTCCGGCAACTTTACTTAAAAATTTTTCGCCAGTATTCCCGTCGTGTCAGCGTCGTTGTTGCTAGAGCGTGAGTGCCGCCGGCAATCAGCTTTTGCGCGGCCTTTTGCGCGGCTTCTTTGCTGGCAAACAGGCCGTAGACCGCTGAGCCGGAGCCGGAGAGGGAAGCATATTTCGCTCCCGCACCTTCAAGCACACGCTTCACGTCACGTAATTCGGGATGCTTAGGAAAGACGACCTGCTCGAAGTCGTTTTCGATCCCGGCACGGACAAGGTCGAGAAGAGGTGCCTCGGCCCGGCCTCCGCCCATTGCGGAGACGCCGGTTGCGGAACTCCACAGCCAGGAAAAAACACTCTGACTGAACCCATTGATTGTATCTGACCCATTGTTCTCAGTCAATTTCGCGGAATGCACTGAGCTGCGTCCCCCCGGCGCCTCCGCGCGCTCCATGAGCTTATCCCAGTCGGCAAAAGCTTTCGGAGTGGAAACCCCCAGCGCCGGGGTGGCAATCACACACGGTAGAGACGGCAGGTCGGCCAGTGGATATACCTGTTCCCCGCGGCCCAGTCCCAGAATAGTTCCACCCACGAGAAACAGCGGGACATCTGAGCCCACTTCGGCGGCGATGCGTAGTTTCTCCTCAGGCGAAATGTTGGTTTTGAGGGCCTGCTCCATGGCCAGCATGGTGGAGACCGCATTCGATGAGGCCGCCCCCAAACCGCCTTGCACCGGAAGCCGTTTTTCGATGGTAATGGTAATTTTAGAGCGTGTTTTCAGGGCATGCAGCACGCGGTCTGCGATGCGGTAACAGGTGTTGCTTTCGTCACAGGGCACCGCTGCGTTCTGGCAGCGTATTTCAATTCCCACGCCACGTCCGGCATCGACCCGCACCGTGTCGTGCAGGGCAAGAGTCTGGTAAACGGTGTGGAGATCGTGGAACCCATCCTCGCGCAGGGCGCCGATGCGCAATCCCAAATTGATTTTGGCAAATGACCTGACGGCAATTGACATTAATATTCATTCTAAACTGAATGATTGATTGATCGGGTCATTGAATCATTGCGGCATTAAAAATTGAGTAATTGTGTAATCGGGTAACTGCGTAATTGAGTCATCGGGATTTGCCCTCGGCGCAATTGCACGATCCTCTCCGTGTCCCCTGTGCCGAAGCCGGTCCTGCGCCTGTCGAATGGTGGTGACTATTCTTTGGTTGAATGCAGATTTGTTATGCAGAATGATATTTGTATTCAATTACGCAATTACCCGATTACGCAATTCTACAATTAAGAGCACTGAGAGGCACATGCCGTCCGAGATTTGTGGGGTCGAGGCGCGACATGCGTTACCCCTCCCAGTGCGTTCGTCAGGTTGCTGATTATAAACACATTTTCACGGAAAAGTCGCAGCCTTTTTATAGGGATTCAATAATGATGTGGGCTTCAAATTACGCACCGCCCGAGCTGCAATGGACATGTGATTCAATGACCTCAATGACTCAATTTATTAATATTGGCGGAAGCGGTACAAATCGGTTGCAATCGCCCTAAAGCGGGGTAGAGTAGCTCTATGAGCAATTCCAAACGTGTCTTTATTTTGCTGATTTGCTGTGTTGGTTTCCTGGTTTGGGGGCAAGCTCCTTCTGCTCCTTCTGCTCCCTCGGCTCCCGCCACTGCCGCGCCTTCGGCCTCGAGTGCGCAAATTTCGCCTGCTGACCTGTCCGCACTGGTGGAAAAGCAATTCGGCGGAGGGTTTGAAATTGTCACGTCTCCTCCTCTG
>Ga0070741_10005460_pt1 | contig 28260 bp, 28 predicted proteins | sample Coa_R1_4_FD_66440 | JGI IMG/M metagenome (GOLD analysis project Ga0070741, IMG submission 66440) | Surface soil microbial communities from Centralia Pennsylvania, which are recovering from an underground coalmine fire - Coalmine... | ecosystem: Environmental > Terrestrial > Soil > Unclassified ... | reverse complement strand
CTCGGATTTCATGAATTTTGTATACAATAATGCTTGCCAGAACGCCACTATCAGAGTGAACTACCGTGATCGTATACAGTCACGGAGGACGACATGGCCAAGAGCGCATTCCGGCAGGCCCTCGAGGAGGCGATCGAGCAGCGGCATTCGGCTGTGCATCCGTGGAGCGAGGCCTGGACCTCCGGCAAGCTCAATCGCCGCCTGCTGGGCGAATGGGTCAAGCAGCACTTCCACTATGTCAGCCACTTCGCCGAATGGGTCGCCGCGGTCTACGCCAATTGTCCCGTGCCCGAGGTGCAGCACTTCCTGCTGGAGAACGTGACCGAGGAGGAAGGCCTGGTCGGTATGAACGGCGCCGCGCCGGTCCGCCATTCCGACCTGTTGCTGGAATTCGCCGAGACGTGCGGCAAGCCCCGTGCCGAGATCCTGAACGCGCAGGTGAACGGCGAACTGCTGCCCGAGACGCTCGGCCTGCAGAGTTGGTGCGCCATGCAGGCACACAAGCCGTTCGTCGAGGCGCTGTCGGGCCTGCTGATCGGCCTCGAGAGCCAGGTGCCGCGCATCTACAGCAAGACCACACCGCCCTTGCTCGAGAAGTACGGCTTCACCGAGGAAGAGGTCACGTTCTTCTCGATCCACATCGTCGCCGATCAGGAGCATGGCGAGCGCGGCTTCGAGATCGTCGAGAAATATGCCGCCACCGACCAGCAGAAGGCCACTTGCGTGCGCCTGGTCAAGGAAGCGACGCAGATGCGCCGGCTCTATCTCGACGGCCTCTATCGCAAGTTCCAGGTCGAGATCGAGACCGCCGGCAAGAAGCTCGCGGCCTGACGCAGTATCGTTCTGCCGCAGCCAAACCGGGGAGGACCGTCATCGCAAAGAGTGCATTCCGCCAGAGCCTGGAAGATGCCGTGGCGCAGCGCCATTCGGCGCTGCATCCATGGAGCGAGGCGTGGGCCGCCGGCAAGCTCGATCGCCGCATCCTCGGCGAATGGGTCAAGCAGCAATATCACTTCGTCCGCCACTTCGCCGAATGGGTGGCGGTCGTCTATGCGAGCGGTCCGCCCCAGGACGTGCAGCAGTTCCTGCTGGAGAACATCGCCGAGGAAGAAGGCCTGATCGGCTCCGGTGAATTCGCGCCGGTGCGCCATACGGAGCTTCTTCTCGAGTTCGCCGAGATCTGCGGCATGCCGCGCGCCGAGGTGATGGACGCCGAGAAGAAGGGCCAATTGCTGCCCGAACTGCTCGGCTTCCGAAGCTGGTGTGCCGTGCAATCGCGCAAGCCTTTCGTCGAGGCGTTGTCGGGCCTGCTGGTTGGACTCGAAAGCCAGGTGCCGGGCATTTACCGCAAGACCATGCCGCCCTTGGTTGAGAAGTACGGCTTCGCCGAGGACGAGCTGGCCTATTTCAAGCTGCACATCGAAGCCGACATGGACCATGCTGCGAAGGGCTACGGGATCGTCGAGAAATATGCCTCCTCGGACGAGCAACGGGCGACCTGCGTTCACATCGTGAAGGAAGCAGCCACGATGCGCCGGCTCTATCTCGACGGCCTCTATCGCAAGTTCCAGACGGAGATCGAGAGCGCGGCCAAGAAGCGCGCCGCCTGACGCCAAAGAGCAGTTCGATGCACACATACAAGACCCTGACGCTCGCCGAGGCGCACCTGATCCTCGACGCCGCACAGAAGAAGGCGGAGGAAATCGGCGTGCCCGAGGTCCTCTGCGTCGCCGACAATGCCGGCTATCCGATCGCGCTGCGCCGGCTCGACGGCGGCAAGGTGACGTCGGTGCAGATCGCCATGAACAAGGCGTTCACAGCCGCCGGTCATCGCAAGCGCACCGACAATTACAAGAACAGCTACCCGGGCGAGGAAGCGTTCGGCATCTTCACCCAGCACGAGGGTCGCTTCACCGTGTTCGTCGGCGGCTTCCCCATCATGGTGGACGGCCAGTGCGTCGGCGGCATCGGCGCCTCGGGCGGCAACGGCGAGCAGGACATCGCCTGCTGCGAGGCGGGAATCGCCGCCTTCATGAAGACGCTGAAGAAATGAGCGCGCGCTCGCTCTCCAAGGTCGTGAGCGACCGGATCCGCGGCCAGATCCTGGACGGCAGGCTGCGGCCCGGCGAGCGGCTGGTCGAGGACAGGCTTTCGGCCGAGCTCGGCGTGTCTCGCATGCCGGTGCGCGAGGCGCTGCGCGAGCTCTCGGCCGAGGGGCTGGTGCGCATCGAACGTCATCGCGGCGCCAGCGTCACCGAGGTGACGCCCAAGATGGTGGCCGAGCTGGTCGAGGTGCGTGCCCTGCTGGAGGGCTTGAACGCGCGGCTCGCCGCACAACGGCACGATCCCGAGATCGTGCGGCAGCTGGGCGAGGTGCTGAAGCGCGGCAATGCGGCGGCTGAATCGGGTGCGGCCGACCAGCTCGCGCGGCTCAACGCCGAGTTCCACGAGCTTCTCGCCGAAGCCAGCCGCAATTCGGTCCTGTCGGAGGTGATGCGCGGCCTGCGCGAGCGCACGTCGCTCGCCTTCGCCATCAACGGCCGCAACCGCGCGCGCGAGGATTGGCAGGAACATGCCGGGGTTGTGGCGGCGGTGATCGCGGGCGACGGCGACCTCGCCGCCCTGCTCGCCACCCGCCACGTTCACAACGCAGCGGCGGCATTCGCTCAATCGGTCAAGGAAGAGGCCGCGTAGGCGCAGTTCTATACGACGGAATCGTCGGCTTTTAACGGTCGGCCCTATGATGCCCCCCGCATGGTCGAGCCGAGCCAACGATTGCCGCAGGTTGCACAGCCACCATCTGTAGGGGTGGTATGGTCGACCACCCCATTAGATTCCCGTTATTTTATTCGAGCGACGCTAGATATTGGGGCCGCCGCCCTACCTGCCCTTCATCGGCAGGCCGCCGAGATGCGTGCCCGCGTCGACGATCAGGAATTCGCCGGTGATGTTGCTGGCGCTGGTCAGGAAGAAGATGGCGGCCTCGGCCATCTGTTCCGGCGTGCCGGCCTGGCGGAGCGGCGTGGTGTGCTCCTGCGCCTGCTTCAGCTTCTCGTAATCGTCCTGGCCGAGCGCGCCCAGCAGCCAGCGCGTCTGGATGAAGCCCGGGCACACCGTGTTGACCCGCACTGCCGGCCCGAACCAGCGGGCGAGCGACAAGGTGAGCGTGTTGAGCGCGCCCTTGGAGGCGGCATACGGAATCGACGTGCCGACACCCATCACGCCCGCGATGCTCGAGATGTTGACGATCGAGCCGCGCTCCTTCTTCTCGTCCCACTGCTTCTTCATGGTCGGATAGACCGCCCGGCTCATCATGTAGGGGCCGGTGACGTTGACGCGCAGGATGCGATCGAAGTCCTCGGCGGTGACGCCCTCGAGATCGCCCTGGCTCTGGAACTTGGTGGTGCCGGCGTTGTTGATCAGGCCGTCGACGCGACCCCACTTCTTCAGCGTCTCGGCGGCGAGCTTGCGGCAGTCGGCATCCTGGCCCATGTCGGCCTGCACCAGGATGGCGTCGACGCCCTTGGCCTTGACCTTCGCATAGGTCTCGTCCGCTTCCTTCTTGCTCTTGGTGTAATTGATCGCGACGTTCCAGCCGCGGCCCGCCAGATCGGCCGCGCAGGCGGCGCCCAGCCCCGTCGCCGAGCCCGTCACGATTGCTACCTTGGCCATGCTCTCCTCCCGATAGTATGTCGGGCGGATTCATAGGCTAGGATGCGGGCCATGTCAGACTTGTTTTCGCTGAAGAACCGCATCGCGCTGGTGACCGGCGCATCGCGCGGCCTGGGCCGCGACATGGCTCTCTGCCTGGCGGAAGCCGGCGCCACCGTGCTGTGCGCCGGCCGCGCGCTCAAGGATCTCGAGATCACCGTCAGGGCGATCAAGAAAAAGAAAGGTAAGGGCGAGGCCGTCATCCTCGACGTGACCGACGAGCAGAGCATCCGGAAACAGGTGCGCGCGCTGATCCGCAAGCATCGCCGCATCGACATCCTGGTCAACAACGCGGGCGTCATCCACCGCGAGCTGATCGTCGATCTGGCGACAGCGGACTATCGCAAGGTGATCGAGACCGACCTGATCGGGCCGTTTGCGCTCGCGCGCGAGGTCGGCCGCCACATGCTGGCGCGTCAGTACGGCCGCATCGTCAACATCTCTTCGATCATGGCCGTGCTCGGGCGCGGCACCGTGGCGGGCTATGTCTCGGCCAAGCACGGCATGACCGGCCTGACCAAGAATCTTGCCGCCGAGTTCGGCCCGCACGTGACGGCGAACGCCATCGCGCCAGGTTACATCCGCACCGAGCTCAACGTGGCGCTGCAGAAGGACAAGGCATTCAACGCCATGCTCGAGCAACGCACCGCGGCGCACCGCTGGGGCACGCCGCAGGACCTGCGCGGGGCCCTCCTGCTGTTGGCATCCGACCTGGCCGACTGGCTCGACGAGCACGGGGCAAACCGTGACAGCCTCAGTGCGTGGGAATCGCATTGCTTTGCATTGGTGCTGACGTTCCTGCGCTACGGCTACTACGACCGCGCGCTCGACCAGATCGCGTTCATCCTCGAGCCGCCGACGCCGCTGCCGATCTTCCCGATGCATCATCTGCTGTCGCTCGAACAGCTGATGCGCTCGCTGCCGCCGGGCGTGCGCGAGCGCCGCCGCCGGCGGCGGGTCGAGGCGCACAGCGACGAGGGTGCCGATCCCTCCGATTGATCGTCGTTTCGACGACCATCGTTCAGGTGCGTGGCGGCAGATCGATGCGCGCGGCTTTCAGGCCCTTTTCAAGCACGGGAATCGACCCTGCCGGATCGCTCGAGCAATTGTTCGATGCGCTGGACATCGCCGCGTTGGGCGGCGGGCTGCCGCGGCCGAAATCCTTCGCGCCGACATACTTCTGATATTTGTCGGCCAGCGCCTTGCAGTAGGCGGCGTCGCCATTCGACTGCGCGAGCGCGGCGGCCGGCAGGGCGAGGGCGAGCGTTGCAATCGAGAGCTTGAACGGACCAGACATCGTGCTTCTCCTCAGGCGAGAATCGTGGTCATGCCGCCGTCGATCACCAGCGTGTGGCCGGTGATGTAGGCGCTGGCGCGTTCCACGTCCTCCTGGGTCGCTGCTCCGATGGTGGTGTCACGCTGCATTGTCCAAGTTCCGCCGTTCGAGACGCTAGAACGCGCCATTCCTGAAACAGTTCCAAGACCGGAAACGACCCCAACCCTACATCCGCCCCAATGCCGAGTGCGCCCATGCAACCCAGCCCTCACCTTACCAACGACCTCGCCCGCTTCGTCGCCGGTACGAACGAGAATCACGTTCCCGAGAGGGCCCGGCACGCCGCCAAGCGGGCGCTGCTCAATTTCTTTGCCGTCGCCTTTGCCGGATGCCGCACGCAGCCGGTCGACATCGCCTTGAAATCGCTGGCGGAATTCTCCGGCGGCACGCCGGCGACGGTGATCGGCCGGCGCGAGCGGATCGACGCGCTGTCGGCAGCGTTCCTCAATGCCGCCGGCGCCAACGTCTTCGACTATTGCGATACCCACCTGCCGACGGTGATCCATCCGACGGCACCACTCGCCCCGGCACTGTTCGCCTTGAGCGAATTGCACAAGGTGAGCGGGCCGCGATTTCTCACAGCCTTCGCGATCGGCTTCGAGATCGAGTGCCGCATCGGCATGGCAGTGTCGCCGGGCCACTATGCGAAAGGCTGGCATATCACCTCGACCTGCGGCGTGTTCGGCGCGGCGGCAGGCGCCGCCAGGCTGCTCGAACTTTCGCCGCAGCAAGTCGGCTGGGCGCTCGGCATCGCGTCGACCCAGTCGTCGGGACTCTGCGAATGCCTTGGCTGGCCCGCCAAGAGCGTCTCGGTCGGCAACGCCGCACGCAATGGCCTGTGGTCGGCGCTGCTCGCGGGCAAGGGTTTCAGCGGGCCGGCCGAGCCGATCGCCGGAGCGCAGGGCTGGCTCGCGGTGATGGGCGAGCGGCCGAACTGGGCTGCACTCACCGACGGGCTCGGCAAGAGTTGGGCGGTTATCGACAACTCGCTCAAGCCTTATCCGTGCGGCTTCGTGATCCATCCCGTGCTCGACTGCGCGCTCGATTGGCGCCGCGCGAATCCGGACGCGATCGTCGAGCGCGTGGCGGTGCGCGGCAATCCGCTGCTCCTCAAGCGCGCCGACCGGCCTGACATCGTCACCGGTCGCGAGGCCCAGGTGAGCCTGCAGCATGCCGTGGCCTGTGCGCTTCTGCTCGGCAAGGCAGGCCTCGACGAATTCACCGACGCCTGCGTGAACGATCCCAAGGTGAAGGCGATGCGCGGCAGGATTTCGGTCGCACCGGACGATGCCCTGCCGACCATCGCCGCCGAGGTCGACATCGTGACGAGCGACGGCAAATCCCATCGCACCTCGACGCGGGCGGCGCGCGGCAGCTCGGCCAATCCGCAGAAGGATGGCGAGATCGAGCAGAAGCTCAGGGACGAGGCCGGGCGCTGGTCGCCGGGCTACGACGCGCGGCCTCTGATCGACGCGATATGGGCGCTCGAGCGCAGCGCCGACGTCCGTGATCTGCTGGCGCTTGCCCGCCCGTGACGGGGCCGTCGTCCCATTCGCGCCTACTGGCGCGGGAACGCAAGACGCGCGGCAAGCGTCGGCACGGACGGCACGTCGTAAGCCGCGCGCGCTTCCCGCTGCTCGAGCAAGGTCCGCTGGTACAGCACCGACGCCGCCGCCGACAGGAACATCACCGCCCAGCACAGCGGGCCGACATAGGCGCCCGAGGCCTGGCCCAGGATCGCCCAGACCACCCAGCAGAAAGCCGCGCTCGGCACACCCAGCGTGCGCAGCCACAGCGAGATCGCGGCCAGGATGATCGTTCCGAAGACCACGCCAAGGTAGATCCAGTGCAGCCAGAAATAGTTGATCAGCAATTCGCTGGCCGGCTTCACCACCTGCCAGCCTTCCGAGTAGGCCGGAGAACGAAGATAGATGTTCACCACCTTGTCCTCGATGAACGGCTCGCCGGTCAGGCCCGCGCCGGCGAACGGATAGTCCTTGGTGAGCTCGACACCGGCGATCGCCGGACCCTGCACGCGATAGAAGAAGCTCGGATCGTCGCCCTGCTGGACGCGCCTGATCCGTTCGGAGAACAACGACTGCGACAGCCAGGCGAAGGCGGCCAGGAAGAAGATCGCGGCGATGCCGACCTTGAAGACATGCGTGAAGTCGAGCCGGCCGTTGCGACGCCCGGTCAGGAACATCAGGTAGGGCAGGATCAGCAGCAGGGTAAGCAGCAAGGTCGGTCCGGGCATGGCGAACAGGCCGGCCCCGATCAGCGCGAAAAACACCAGCAGCTTCAGCCGCCACTGGCTCACCACCAACCAGATGAAGCTGAACAGCGAATAGCAGAACGTGACGCTGGCCGGCTCGGAGGCGAAGAACTTGGGCCGGATGCGGCGATAGAGCAGGACGTCGCGCAGGTCGTTCTCGTAGATGCCGCGACTGTAGAGCATGCTGCGCACGGCATCGCTGATCGGGCGCAGGCCGGCATAGTCCTCGAGGAAGCAGCCGATCAGGATGACCAGCACGAAGCTCAGGAAGATCGCGGCGATCTGCCGCCGCGTCCCCTGGGTGACGGTGAGGAACAGCGCATAGCCGATCACCAGCGAATAGGTGAGCTGGATCAGGCCGGTCGTGCGACGCGACAAGTAGTCGAGATTGGTGGCGCAGAAGATCGAGACGAGATAGAGCGCCAGCACGCCGAGCAGGCCACCGAAGGCCGCCGGCGTGATGCGGTCGCGTCGGCGCCACAACAGGAAGAGCCCGGCGATGCCGGACGGCGCCGACGGGAACGGGACCTTGGCCGAGACCTGGATCGTGTAGTTCGTGTAGATGCCGATCAGGAACAGGCAGATCAGCAGGACATCGAACAAGTCGAGACGATCACGCCTGGCCCTGGCGGGAGATCGCGCCGGCTGAACAGGAGGCATCCAGCCGCCGGGCGTGTCCGCACCGGCGGTAAAATTATCGATGAGGGTCGCCCCGACGTTTCGCACGGCCCATTGTACCGCGCCCAGGATCCGACGGACGTTCGCCACCGAATGGTCTCAGGGGCGCATGTCATAGAAAGGACATACCGCCCGAAAGCGCGACCGTCTGGCCGGTCATGTAGGCGTTGCCGACCAGCATCCTCACGACCTGTGCGCATTCCTCGGCGGTGCCGAAGCGGCCGAGCGGAATGCGTGACGGCGACGAAGCAAGCCCTGACCGCACCATGTCGGTCTCGATCAGCGAGGGAGCCACAGCATTCACCGTGATGCCGTCCTTCACCAGCCGCGCGGCGTATCCGCGGGTCAGCCCCTCCATCCCGGCCTTCGAGGCGTTGTAGTGCGGGCCGATGCCGCCTGCGCCGCGCGCCGCGCCCGAGGAGATGTTGACGATGCGGCCCCACTTGCGCGTCCGCATGCCGGGCACGACCGCCTTGATGCAGAGGAAGGCCGATTTGAGATTGACCGCGATTGTGGTGTCGAAGTCCTCTTCGGTCAGGTCGTCGATACTCTTGATGATGCCGATCCCGGCATTGTTGACGAGGATGTCGATCGGCCCCAGCGCCCGCTCCACGCTTGCCATCATGTCGGACACGTCGGACGCCTTGGCGACGTCGGCCCGGACCGCGAGCGACTTGCGGCCGAGCTTGCCGATCGCCTCGGCTACCGCTTCGGCCTCGGCCTTCCTCTCGCGATAGTTGACCGCCACGGCCGCTCCGGCTTCGGCAAGCGAAACCGCAATCGCCGCGCCGATACCGCGAGAGCCGCCCGTCACCAGCGCAACCTTGCCCTTCAGTTCGTCCATTTTCTCCTCCGCGTATCGACCCGGTCGGCCCGGCATGATAGCCCTGTTGCGACGCAGGAGGTCATCATGGCGCGGCTCGGTTTCGGCGCATTTCTCGCTCCCCATCATCCCATCGGCGAAAATCCGATGCTGCAGTTCCGGCGCGACATCAAGTTCGTGCAGCACCTCGACGAGCTCGGCTACGACGAGTTCTGGTGCGGCGAGCATCACTCGTCAGGCTGGGAAATGATCGCCTCGCCCGAGATGTTCCTCGCCGCCGCCGGCGAGCACACCAAGCGCATCAAGCTCGCGACAGGCGTGATCTCGCTGCCCTACCACCATCCGTTCAACGTCGCGCAGCGCATGGTGCAGCTCGACTGGATGACCGGCGGCCGCGCGATCTTCGGCTCCGGTCCCGGCGCGCTGCCGTCCGACGCCTACACACTCGACATCGACCCGATGACGCAGCGCGATCGCCAGGACGAGGCGATCGGCGTCATCCGCCGCCTCTTCAAGGGCGAGCGCGTCACGCACAAGAGCGAGTGGTTCACCCTGCAGGATGCGGCACTCCAGCTCCTGCCGCTGCAGGAGGACATGCCGTTCGCGGTCGCCTCGCAGATCAGCCCGTCGGGCATGACGCTCGCCGGCAAGTACGGCATCGGCATCATCTCGCTCGGTTCGATGGCGCCCGAGGGCCTGACCGCGCTGCCGACCCAGTGGGGCTTCGCCGAGAGCGCCGCCAAGAAGGCCGGCACGACCGTCGACCGCAAGAACTGGCGCGTGCTGCTCAACTGGCACATTGCCGAGACGCGGGAGAAGGCGATCGAAGAAGCGCGCGTCGGCCTGCAGCGCTGGCACAACCAGTACATCGTGGCGACGCTGCAGCGGCCGGGCGCCACCGCCTACAAGTCGCCCGACGATGCGATCGAGCAGATGACTGCGCCCGGCTCCGCTGCGGTGATCGGCACGCCCGACGATCTCGTGAAGATGATCAAGGACGTCTACACCAAGAGTGGCGGCTTCGGTCATGCGGTGGGCTTCGTGCACGATTGGGCCAATCCGGAGAACACCTTCCGCAGCTGGGATCTCGTGGCGCGCTACGTCATCCCCGAGATCAACGGCTTCGTCACCAAGCTGCGCGAGTCCGAGCGGCACCTGCAGGTCAACCGCGCGGTGTTCGACCGGGCCGGCCAGGCGATCATGGCCAAGATCATGGAGAACAAGGACGCCGCCGAAGCGCTCAAGGTCACGAGCAATCCGCGAGTCGCGGCGGCCTCGGCGCAAGTGCCGAAGGAGATCGGCAACAAGGGCAAGCAGGCGGCCGAGTAATAGCGCCGCCCGCTGCGCGAAAGCGCATTCCATCGCGACAAATCTCCGCGGGATTTCTGCACGGGCCCGGCATTGACCGGGGTCGCGCGGGGTCTATGCTTCCCGCAAAATCATGTCCTTGGGAGGGTTCAGAATGTCGATCAAGCGTCGTCAAGTCCTGGCCGGATCAGCCGCCGTCGGCGCGGCGTCCCTCGCTTCCGGCCTTGCTGCCCCGGCCATCGCCGCCAACGAACCGATCAAGATCGGCTATCTGCCGGCGCTGACCGGCCCCAGCTCGTCGACCGGCGTCGGCATCAACCGCGGTAGCGAGCTGGCGGTCAAGGAAATCAACGATGCCGGCGGCATCAACGGCCGCAAGATCGAGCTCATCGTGCGCGACACCCAGAGCGATCCCACGAAGGCCGTGAACGGCGCGGCGGAACTCACCAAGCGCCAGAAGGTCAGCATCGTGTGGGGTCCGCTCAACTCCGGCGAATCGCTCGCCGCGGTGCCGCTGGTCGCGCGCGACAAGGTGCCCGAACTTCACCCCTGCTGGGTCGATTCGCTCACCGATCCCGCCAAGTACCCGATGTGCTTCCGCAACGCGCCGACCAACCAGCAGATCGGCGGCGCCGCCAACACCTACGTCGTCGACGTGCTGAAGCTCAAGAAGGTCGCGGTGGTGAGCGACACCACGGGCTACGGCACCGCCTCGGTCGAGGCCTACGTGCCGATGCTCAAGGCCAAGGGTGCCGACGTCGTCTACTCGGGCCACATCGACGCTGCCAACCCAGACCTCAAGCCCGACATGCTGCGCATGCGCGATGCCGGCGCGCAGGTCGTCATGCCATGGAGCGTCAATGCGGGCTTCCTGTCGCGCCTGCTGAACACGCGCGGCGACATGAACTGGGACATCCCGGTGGTCGGCCAGACGACGCTGGGATCGGGCCAGACCAAGGCGCTTCTGACCAAGCCCGAGTACTGGAACAAGGTCTACTCGAACAACTTCCGCAACGTCTGCTTCACCAAGGACGGCAAGCTGCCGGCCCGCGCCTCCGAATTCGTGGCGAGGCTCGACAAGGCCAACATCGAGATGGGCGACACGCTGCTGTGGTGGATCGCGCTCGGCTATGACGGCATCAAGCTGATCGCCGATACGATCAAGGCGGCGGGCGACAAGCCCGACCAGATCACGGCCTACTGGAACAAGCTCAGCAACTGGCCGGGCGTGTACGGCAACATCACCTTCACGCCGCAGCAGCACAACGGCTTCCAGGACGCCGAAGTGGTCATGTGCGAGGTCAACTCGCTCAAGAAGGGCGCGTTCAACCTGGCGCCCGGCTACGCCAGCTAGCCGATGTTCGAATCGATCGTCTCCTACGGGCTGGCAGTAGGAGCGATCTACGCCATGACCGGCATCACGTACAACGTGATGTTCTCGGCGTCGCGGGTGTTCAGCTTCACCGCCGGCATGCTCGGCATGCTGGGCGGCGTGCTGGGCGCCTACTTCATCCTGCAGCTCGGCCTGCCGGCCATCGTCGGCCTCGTGCTGGTGCTGGCGTGCGGCGCGCTGTTGGGCGTCGTCACCGAGATCGTCACGGTGCGGCCGGTATTGAAGAACATCGAGCAGCATCTCTACGTGCTGTCGACACTCGCCTTCGCCCTGCTGGTCCAGCAGCTCACGGCGATCGAATGGGGCACCGAGGCGCAGCCCTTCCCGCGCCTGATCCCGATCGGCCAGGGCTGGCTCGACCAGCAGTTCTGGCTGCCCATGCTCGCCTGCGCCGTCACCATCGCCGGGCTCGAGTTCCTCTATCGCCGCACCCTGGTGGGCCGTGCGTTCGTCGCCATCGCCGAGGACAGCTACGCCGCACGGGCGCTCGGCCTGCCCGAGCAGCGTCTGCGGCTGGCAAGCTTCGCGCTCGCCGGCGTCATTGGCGCATTGGCGGGCTTCACCGGCGCGGAAATGCTCCTCGCCTTCTTCGGCAATCAGGCGATCCTGAACTTCTACGGCTTCGTGCCGGTCGCGCTGGGCGGCATGGGCTCCAATCGCGGCGCCGTGGTCGGCGGACTGGCGCTCGGCCTCTTCCAGCAGGCCGCCAACTTCCTGGTCGGCGGCATCTTCGCCGCCGTCGCCGTCTTCGTCGTCTTCATCGTCGTCCTGCTGCTGCGGCCCGAGGGGCTGGCCGGCGGCGCGGCCGCGCGCCGCGTGTGATGGCAGCAGTCGATCAGCGCGCGCCCGCACCGGCGGCTCGGTCCGGCCTGTGGGCCCGGATCGAGAAGGCCTCGCCACTGCTCGCCGTCGGCATTGCCGGTCTCTGCTTTCCGCTGCTCGGCGACGACTATTGGGCGGTCATCATCGAGCGCGCCTGCGTCTACTGGGTGCTGGTATCGGGCCTCAATCTGGTGGTGGGTTTCGCCGGCCAGATCGCCATCGGCTGGGTGGGCCTGTTGACGCTTGGCGCCTACACGACCAGCGCGATGACCGCGGGCACTGCGTTGCCGGCCTTCCCGGCGTACGTTGCCCTCGTCGCTTCGGCGGCGATCGGCGCGCTGTTCGGCGTGATCGTCGGCCTGCCGGCGCTGCGCCTGCGCACCTTTTACTTTGCGATGACGACGCTCGGCTTTTCCACAATCGTCACGCAGGTCGCGCTGGCGTGGAAGAGCGTGACCGGCGGCGGCGTCGGCACCCCTGGTCCGGTGTTTCCCTGGCCGTTCGATCCCGGCTGGGGCTTCTACTATTTCTGCCTGCTGCTCGCGGGCATCTGCACCTGGATGACCTACAACATCGCCGGCAGCCGCTTCGGCCGGGCGCTGGTCGCCATTCGCGACGCCGAGGTGGCGGCCGAGGCCTCCGGCGTCGCCAAGCCGGCGCTGCTGGTCACCGTGTTCCTGTTCAGCGGCGCGCTGGCAGGCGTGGCCGGCGGGCTGTTCTCCTCGCTGCAGTCCTACATCACGCCCGACGCCTTCACCTTCGACCTCTCGGTACTGTTCTTCATCTCGATCCTGATCGGCGGCCGAGGCTCGATCCTGGGTCCACTGCTCGGCACCCTGTTGCTGACCGTGCTGCCCGAGTTCGCCGCGCCGCTCGTCGCCTGGTCGACCTTCCTCTACGCCGCGCTGCTGCTGCTGATCGTGCTGGTGATCCCGGGCGGCATCGCAGACCTTCTCGACTTCAAGAACCGGCGGCCGCTGGAGCGCCACCGCGAGATCGTGCCGCGGCCCGAGCTGCTGTCGCGCATCCTGCCGCATCCCGGCGAGCCGAACGTGCTGGCGCTGAAGGGTATCGTGCTGCATTTCGGCGGCGTGCGCGCGATCGATGGGCTCGATCTCGCGATCCGCTCACGCGAGATCCACGGCCTGATCGGCCCCAACGGCTCGGGCAAGACCACCACCCTCAACGTGATTTCCGGCTACTACAAGCCAAGTGCCGGCGAAGCCTACCTGAACGGCAAACCGCTGCCCTTCGAGGCGCCGCCCACGCGCGCCGCCCATCGCATCGCCCGCACGTTCCAGACCCCGCGCCTGATCGGCGGCGCCTCGGTGCTGGAAAACGTCATGATCGGCGGCACCATCGATGGCGCCGGCACCTTCGTCGAATCGATGCTGGCCTTGCCACGCCACTGGCGCGACGAGGCGCGCCTGCACGAGGCTGCGATGCTGGCACTGGCGGTCGTCGGCCTCGACCAGCTCGCGAGCGTGCGCGCCGATCGCCTGCAGCACAGCGAGCTGCGGTTCATGGAGATCGCGCGCGCCTTGATGTTGCGGCCGGACTTCCTGCTGCTCGACGAGCCTGCGGCCGGCCTGTCGGCCGAGGAAATCCGCCGGCTCGGCGCCCTGATCAAGCAGATCAGCAAGGAAGGTACGGCTGTGCTGCTGGTCGAGCACCACGCCGACCTGATCTTCGACATCTGCGATCGCGTGACCGTGCTCAACCTCGGCAAGGAGCTGGCGGCGGGGACGCCGGCCGAAATCCGCTCGCACCGGGAGGTGGTCAGTGCCTATCTCGGCGCCTGATAGCCTTCTCAAGGTCGCCGGCCTCTCCGCCGGCTATGGCAAGATCGGCGTGCTGAATGGCATCGACCTGTCGGTCGGCGTCGGCGAGATCGTGGCGCTGCTGGGCCCCAACGGCGCCGGCAAGAGCACGCTGCTCAAGGCGATTTCGGGCCTGCTGCCGCGCACCGGAAACGTGACGTTCGGCGGTCAGGACATCTCGAGGGCCGGCCCGGGCGACACCGTGCGGATGGGTCTCGTGCATGTCGTCGAAGGCCACCGCGTGTTCACGCAGCAGACCTGCTACGACAATCTCCTGCTCGCGGGTTATGGCATGCCGCGCGCCGAGCTGGCGACGCGCGTCGAGGAAGCCCTGAGCTTTTTCCCCGAGATCGCCGCCAAGCGGTCTGATCGCGCCATCACGCTCTCGGGCGGCCAGCAGCAGATGCTGGCGGTGGCGCAGGGCCTGGTACGCCGGCCGCGCCTGTTGATGCTGGACGAGCCGTCGGCTGGCCTCTCGCCGGTGCTGGTCGACCGCGTCCTGGCGGCTGCCGGACAGTTGCGCCAGGCGGGAACCGCAATCCTGCTGGTCGAGCAGCTGATCGAGAAGGCGCTGGCGCTGGCCGATCGCGTTTATGCCCTGGCGCGCGGCTCGATCGTGCTGGAAGCCCGGACGAGCGAGGCCAACCTGCCCAGCCGGCTCGAACATGCCTATTTCGGCGAGGGTGCAAAAGCACCCCTGACCTGAGCGCAGCGCGTGCAACGCCGCCCCGTCGTCTCACGTTAACGCGAGACATCAGGGAGGCCCGGACCATGGTCGACACCGTCATTGTCGAGAATGAGCGTGCGCCTATCTCCGCCGTCTCGTGGGGCGCGATCATCGCCGGGGCGGCCGTTATGGCCGCCTTTTCGCTGCTGCTGCTGGCGCTGGGCGCGGGTATCGGCTTCAGCGTGATCGACCCTTGGGCGAGCGGCGGCAGCATCACAACCACCAAGGCCGCGACCGTAGCGGGAATCTATCTCACGGTGACTGCCGTTCTGGCGGCCGCCCTGGGCGGCTACGTGACCGGCCGGCTGCGCAACTTATGGCCGGGTGTGCATCCGCACGAGGCGTTCTTTCGCGACACGGCTCATGGCCTGGTGGCTTGGGCGGTCGCCGTCGTCCTGAGCGCGGCGTTCCTGGCGCCAGCAGCAGCCGCGCTTACGGGCAAGGCCGGTGCCACCACCGAGGGCAGCCGATTGGCCGCCAGCCGTTCCCTCGGCCAACTGGCGCTGCATGACCGCAGCCTGAGCGACGACGACCGGCGTGCGCTGGCGGCGGTGGCTTCAGCGCTTGCCACCGGCCAGCCGACGACGGACGGCGAGCAGGCCATGCGTACCGAAAAGCGCGTCGCCACCATGCTGTCGTTCTGGCTGGTCGCGTCGATGTTCGCGGGCGCCCTTGCCGCGAGCCTCGCGGCCTGGGAAGGCGGTGGCATCCGCGACGGCCGCTATCGCTACGGAAAGTAACTCATATACGGAGGCCGACATGGGTCTTGGTCGAGGACTTCTTCTCTGGCTGCTGGGCATTCCGCTGCCCATCATCATCCTGCTTGCGATCTTCTGGCGGTGATGCCGGCCAAGCGCCTGCATATCGACGGCACGACGCTGGAAGCACTCAGCCTGCTGGCGACCGACCAGCGCAAGACGCTGCAGGACCTCGCCGACGAAGCGTTCGCTGATCTGCTGAAGAAACACCACCGGCCGGTCGGCCTGAAAGCCGCCTTGCACCAGAGCCTGCGCCGCGCACCGGCCAATACCAACGAGGGGCGCCGGAAGGGATGATTGTCAGCTGACGCGGCCGCGCTTGGCCGGGATCGCGGCAAGGAGGGCGGCTCTGACCTTCGACGCCCGCGGCTCGGCGATCTGCCGGATGCGGATCCTGCGCTCGACGAAATTGTTCTCCTCGCCCTCGATCTCGAGGTCGAGGAAGCGCGTCCAGCCGGGCGTGTAGGTCCTGAGCCGCTGTGCCACGGCGGCATCGGCCTTCTTTGACAGCCGGGCCTGGATGGTGCGCACCGTACGCACGATCATGTCCTGCGCACCCTTGCCTTCGATCTCCACCTCGTAGGCACTCTCGGTATCGACCCCTTCCACGCACAGCGGCTGCTTGCGGCACACGCTCACCAGGACGCAGGCCTCACCCGTGCGAGGATCGCGCCGGGCGTCGAGCACGGTCAGCCCTTTGTTGCTGGGATGCCGTAACAGGACGCCATCGATCTCTTCGTCCTTGAATTCAAGCGTGATCGAGGCGCCCGGTTCGAGCGGCGGCACGGTGACGAAGCCGCCCTGCTCGCCGCTGCGCGCCACATGAATCAGTTCCTGCCCGCCGTGCCAGACGCTGCCGAATGGCAGGCGCCGCTCGACCACCATCGCCGTGATGCGACGGTCCGTCGGGTTCGCGATCACGACCTTCCGGCCATCGTCGCGCACCTCGAAGTCCAGTGCCTCGTAATCGGCCATGCGCTGATAGAGCTCGGCCTGGGTTGCCATCCAGTAGTGCTTGCGTTCGGCCAGGTTGATGCAATAGCGCACATAATCGAGCGTGCCCTTCCCGTTGTTGACCGACGGATCGCGCGCCAGCTCGGGATGGTATTGGAAACTGTAGACGCCGTTCTCCAGCCGATCGTCGACGCCGTGCCGCCGCGCGCCGTGGCCGCCCAGCACCGTTTCCACGAGCTCGTAGTTGGTGTCGTATTCGTGGGTGCGGTCCCAGCCGCGCAGCGGCCGCCATTCCTTGTCCGTCGTGATGACGGCATGGAACGGAAACCAGACGCCGGGCGTGGCGATCGTGCGCCGCACGTCGGTGATGTAGGTCACCTCGCGGTCGCCCGCGCCCGAAATGCAGACGATGCCCGGGTTGCGCACGCCATATTCGATCATGTGATAGAAGCAGAACGTGCACATGCCGAGCATGCGCTCGTCATGGGCGTACATGTAGTCCATGGCATCGAGCGTCTCGGGGTGCATGTGGCCGCCTTCGTGCCGGCCGCAGGTGCAGAAATTGACGCCGAGCGTCTTGCGCGCGCCCCTGACCAGGTTGAACAGGCCCTTGCCGTGGATCGCCGTCGGCGGATCGCCGCCGATCGAACTGTCGTTGTGCAGCGCGGGCTCGATGAAGCTGTGTTCTGTCGTGCGGCGGACCCAATCGCGCGCCATGTCCCAGGTGATGTTGCTGGTGAAAGACGGGTCCTCGATGTCATAGCTTGCCGGGATCAGGTTCTGGATCTGGTAGTCGAGGAAGCTGTAGTCGCGCATGCCATGCACGTCGTGACGGAACGACAGCACACCGTCATAGGCGCCGAACGAGCGCAGGCGCGTGGTCCAGAGATCGCCCAGGCCAAGGTCGAGCATCAGGCGACGCAGGAAGAACAGCAGCGTATCGCCCCAGTGCACGGCATTGGTGAAATGCCGGACCGCCTCGACATTGAGATGGCCCTGCAGCATGCCGCCAATCATCTCGAAGACCTGGTTGGCGGCGAACAGCGTGCGATCGGTCGCCACGATGGCGGGGCCGAGTTCCTTCACCGTCGCGGTCGATGCGTTTTCGAGGTCGCCCGTCAGTTCGACCATGCCGGCCAAGGCTTGGGCGCCCGCCGCCAGTTCGACTTTCTGGACTGCGAACCCCTTGTAGCTGCTGACGTAAAGCTTCTCCCAATCGTCGTTGGCGAAGGGCGTCCCCGGCAGCCAGCGCCAGCCGGTGAAGCCTTCTGTTCGCATCGCGGTGCATGACTTCAGGCCGAGCAGCGCAGGCGGCAGATTGGTTTTGCCGGTCACGATCAGCCGGCGATCGCCCCTCGAAAGCCAGCGCTCGAGGCGTGCGATGGTCTCGGGCACGAGATGGCCGGCGTTGGGGATCAAGAGCGCCCGCAGGACTGCCAGGCGCTCCTCCGTTAGCGCCGCCTCTTCGATCAGCTGGTGCTTGAGGTTGCAGCGCGTGAGCAATAGGCGCGCGGCGTTGGGCGCGAGATAGGCGTGCTCGTTCTTGAGCCAGGTGCGCGGCAGGCCCCAGGCATCGGTAAAGGTGTAGGTTTCACCGCGCGCGTGCGCCTCGGCGGCATAAGCCGCACGGCTCGCCTCGCTGAACAGCACGGCAATCACGGGACTCAGCCCTCGGCCACCCCATAGGCCTGGCGCATCGCCTGCACACCCTGCTGGTGCGGCGTCCACATCCGGCCGCCGACCACGCCGCCATCGACCACGAGATCGTGGCCATTGATGAACGTCGAGTCGTCCGACGCCAGGAACACCGCGGCATTGGCGATGTCGTCGGTCGTGCCGCCCCGCGGGATGGGCTGCAGGGTCGCCATCATCTTCCTGGCTTCTTCGGCATAGGAGTCAGCCTTGTTGTGCTCGACGCCGAGCGCCTTGGCGAAAATGCCGGTGGCGATGCCGCCCGGCGAGATCGAGTTGCAGCGCACGTTCTTTTCGCCCAACTGCATGGCGGCGCACACGGTCAGGTGGTTCACTGCGGCCTTGGCGGCGCCATAGACCATCGACGTCGAGTAGCCGGCGCGACGGCCGGCAATGCTGCCGTTGTTGATGATGCTGCCATGGCCCTGCTTCATCATGATCGGTGCGGCGTGCTTCATGCCGAGCATGACCGACCGCACCAATGTCGCCATCGCCGCATCGAAGCCGTCGACTGGAATGGTTTCGATGCCGCCCACCGGCGCAGGGCCGCCGGCATTGTTGAACAGGCAATCGAGCCGGCCCCACCTGGACAGGCAGGCGTCGACCATCGCCTTGACCTCGGCCTCCTTGGTGGCGTCGACCTTCATGAACATGCATTTGTCCTTGCCCAAGCTCGCCTCGAGCGTGCGGCCAAGCTCCTCGCGCCGTCCCGTCGCCAGCACCTTGGCGCCTTCACGCACGAAAATCTCGGCGGTGCGCCGGCCGATGCCGCTGGTGGCGCCGGTGACGATGGTGATCTTGCCGTCCAGCTTTCCCATGGAAATCTCCCTTTCACAGGGACGGGATGATACACCAGCCCGGCAAGGAGAAGCGGAATGACGGTGCTGGGAATCATCGGCGGCAGCGGGCTCTATCACATGGCCGGCCTGAGGAACGAGCAATGGCGCCGAACGGCCTCGCCGTTCGGCGAGACCTCGGACGAATTCCTGTTCGGCGAGCTCGACGGCCTGCAGGTCGTGTTCGTTCCGCGCCACGGCCGCGGCCATTTCCATTCGCCGACATCGATCAACTATCGGGCCAACATCGACGCGCTGAAGCGCGTCGGCGTCACGGATATCCTCTCGTTGTCAGCCTGCGGCTCGCTGCGCGAGGATCTGCCGCCCGGCCACTTCGTGGTGGTCGACCAGTTCATCGACCGCACCTTCGCGCGCGAGAAGAGCTTCTTCGGCGAAGGGCTGGTCGCGCATGTTTCGATGGCGCATCCGACCTGCGGCCGTCTGGCCGAGGCTATTCACGCTTGCGCCCAGGAAGCGAAGTTCCCGGTCAAGCTCGGCGGGACCTATCTGGTCATGGAAGGCCCGCAATTCTCAAGCCTGGCCGAGTCCAGACTCTACCGCAGCTGGGGCTGCGACGTGATCGGCATGACAAATATGCCGGAGGCCAAGCTCGCCCGCGAAGCGGAGATCTGTTACGTCACCGTTGCCATGGTCACGGATTTCGATTGCTGGCATCCCGATCACGACCATGTGCAGGTGGCCGATATCGTCCGTGTGCTGGGCGAGAACGCCGAGAGGGCAAAGCAGCTGGTCGCCATGATGGCGCCGCGCCTCAAGAAGAACCGTCCCGCGCCCTGCCCTAAAGGCTGCGATCACGCGCTCGAATTCGCGTTGATCACGGCGCCGGAGAAACGCTCTGCCGCGATGAAGAAGAAGCTCGAAGCCGTCGCCGGCCGGATGCTGAAGGGCTAGATGACCGGCGCCAGCCGGTGCGCGACCAGCGAGGCGTAACGCGCCGCCACCGGCAGGAAGGCGCGGAAATCGAGATGGCTCGAGCGGCCGGCGAGGTCGCTGAGGCAGCGCACGTTGACGAACGGAATGTCCCCTCCCCAGCGCCGTGCCACTTGCGCCACAGCGCCGCCTTCCATTTCGACCGCCTTGGCCGCGAACTCCTTGTGCAGGCGTGCGCGATAGTCCTCGGCATTGATGAAGCTGTCCCCGGTCAGGATGGGGCCGAAATGGACCGACGGCTTGCGGCCGCCGACGCCCAGTTCCTCGGGCAATGGTTCGAGCGCGAGGCCGTCGATTGCGCCGCGCAGCCGCGCCACCAGCGCCTCCGACTCCGGGTATCCCGGATGCCAGTCGGTCCCGCCGCGCGAGGGCCGGCTGCCCGGCTGGATGGTGAGGAAATAGCCTTCGCGGTGCGTGCCGTAATCGTGCTGCACGTGGCTGGTGCCGACCACCACGTCGCCCACGCCCAACGCCGGATCGAGCCCGCCTGCCACACCGCACAGCAGCAACGCCCGGCAGTCGAAGCGGTCGAGCAGCAGCGAGGTCGCGACACCGGCATTGACCTTGCCGGCGCCCGATTGGACGAACACCGCCTCGCGGCCGGCGATCTCGCCGGGCCAGAAGCCCAGACCGCCGATCTCCCGCACGTGGCCGGGCCTTTCCGACAGATGCGCCAGTTCCTCGGGCAGGGCCGATATGACGCCCAGAAGCCTGTTCCGCATGATCGAATGGGTTATAAGGGCGCCGCCACCGCAATGACAGCCCTTCCGCCCCTGTCGACCCTGCGCGACGCCTGCACGCGCTTCGCCCGCGATGCCGCGCGCGAGATCATGCGCATCTATGCCGGCGATTTGGGCGTCCGCGACAAGGCCGATAACAGCCCGGTCACCGATGCCGACCATGCCGCTGAGAAGATCATCGTTGCCGGTCTGCGCCAGCTCACGCCGGGCCTTGCCGTGGTGGCGGAGGAAGAGATGGCGGCCGGCCATGTGCCCAAGCTCGATGGTGGTCCGTTCTGGCTGGTCGACCCGCTCGACGGCACCAAGGAATTCATCAAGAGGAACGGCGAGTTCACCGTGAACATCGCGCTGATCAAAGACGGCAGGCCAGCGCTCGGCATCGTGCTGGCGCCGGCGACCGATACGCTGTGGCGCGGTGCCGCCGCCATAGGCGCCGACAAGAGCACAAAAGGAAGCGCCTTCAGCGCCATCGCCACCCGCTCGCCGCCGGCGAACGGACTGACCGCGTGTGCGAGCCGCAGCCACGCGGTGTACAGCGACCTCGACATCTGGTTCCGGAGCAACAACCTCACCGTCGCCGAACGGGTGCAGGCCGGTTCGTCCCTGAAATTCTGCCTCATCGCCGAGGGCAAAGCCGATATCTACCCGCGCTTCGGGCCGACCAACGAGTGGGATACGGCGGCGGGCCAGGGCGTGCTCGAGGCCGCCGGCGGCGAGGTCGTCACCACCGATGGCCGGCCTCTCCTCTACGGCAAGGACACATTCCGCAATCCGCACTTCATCGCCCGCAGCAAAGAGGCACGATGAAGATCGCCGAGCCGACCAGGGAAACGGTCGTCGAGGCGGCGAAGATCCTGCGCGACGGCGGTCTCGTCGCCTTTCCGACGGAAACCGTCTATGGCCTGGGTGGCGATGCCACCAACGAGCGCGCCGTTGCCGCGATCTTCGAGGCCAAGGGGCGGCCGCAATTCAATCCCTTGATCAGCCATGTGCTCGACACGCGCGAGGCGCAGAAACTCGTCGTGTGGAACGAGACAGCCGAAAAATTGGCACAGCGCTTCTGGCCCGGCCCTCTCACATTGGTCCTGCCGCGCACGAACGACTCGCCGATCGCGTTGCTCGCCACCGCCGGCCTCGACACCGCCGCCATCCGTGCACCGTCGCATCCCCTCGCGCAGGCGCTGATCCGCGCTGCCGGCCGGCCGATTGCCGCTCCGTCGGCCAATCGCAGCGGCGCCGTCAGCCCGACCCGCGCCGAGCACGTCGCCGAATCGCTGGGCGAGCGCGTGCCGCTGGTGATCGATGGCGGGCCCTGCCTGGTCGGACTGGAATCGACCGTGCTCGATCTTTCGGGCAGTCGGCCGACCTTGCTGCGGCCAGGCGGCGCCACTCCCGACGCGATCGAAGCCGTGATCGGGCCGATCGCGATCAGCGATGCCCTCCCGTCGGGCAACGCGGCCCGCAAGTCGCCTGGACAACTCGCGAGCCACTACGCGCCGTCAAGGCCAGTACGGCTCGAGGCCACGTCGGTCGCCAGCGACGAGGGCTTGCTGGCCTTCGGTCCCGCTCCGCCTGCTGGTGCAATGCTGACCTACAATCTCAGCCCGACGAGCGATCTCGGACAGGCCGCGGCCAACCTGTTTGCCATGTTGCGGGCGCTCGACCGGCCGGGCATCGGCCGCATCGCGGTCATGCCCATTCCGGAAACCGGATTGGGCCTTGCCATGAACGATCGCCTACGCCGGGCTGCCGCGGATGACGGGAGCAAAAGCCGGGGCTAATCTCGCTGCCAATAGCGAGGGAATATGCCGGATAACGTCATTCAGCCGCCCATTCCGACCGCGCCGGTCACGCCTGCCATCCTGGACGCGCTGCGCGCCATTGTGGGCGACAAGGGCCTGATCCTGGACGAGCAGGACAAGCAGCCTTTCACCACCGACTGGCGCCGCTCACGCAGCGGCACCGCGGCGGTGGTGGTGCGGCCTGCCTCGGTCGAGGAAGTCTCGAAGGTCGTGAAGCTCTGCTACGACAACGGCATCGCCATCGTGCCGCAGGCCGGCAATACCGGCCTGATGGGCGGCGCGACGCCGTGGCCCAATCACTCGGGCATCCTTCTGTCGGTCGGCCGCATGAACCGCGTGATCGAGGTCGATCCGGTCGGCTATTCGATGACGGTGGAAGCTGGCTGCGTGCTGCAAACGCTGCAGGAGACTGCAGCCAAGCACGACCGCTTCTTTCCCTTGAGCCTGGGCGCGCAGGGCTCCTGCCAGATCGGCGGCAATCTCTCGACCAACGCCGGCGGCGTGCAGGTATTGCGCTATGGCAATGCGCGCAACCTCGTCATGGGCCTGGAAGTCGTCCTGCCCAACGGCGACATCTGGAACGGACTGCGCGCGCTCAAGAAGGACAATACAGGCTACGACCTGAAGCAGCTCTTCATGGGCGCCGAGGGCACGCTCGGCATCATCACCAAGGCGGTGTTGAAGTTGTGGCCGGCCTCCAAGGACAACGCCACCGCCTGGCTCGCCGTGCGCGATCCGCAGGCTGCCATCGAGATCCTGTCGGCGGCGCACTCGGCTTCCGAGGACAACGTCGAGTCCTGCGAGCTGATGAGCCGCGAGGCGACCGAGATGGTGTTGCGTCACATTCCCGGCGTGCAGGACCCGTTGAAGGCCGACACGCCGTGGTACCTGCTGATGCAGTGGTCATCGTCGCGTCCCAAGGCCGACGGCGCCGAGGGCATGTCGGAGAAGATGGAACAGTTCCTCGCCGAGCAGATCGAGGCGGGCCGCGTGCTCGACGCCGTGCTCGCCCAGAGCGAGGCGCAGACGCGCAACATGTGGAAGATCCGCGAGGGCGTGGCCGAAGCCGGCCGCGCCGACGGGCCTGGGCTCAGCTACGACATCTCGGTGTCGGTCTCCAAGATCCCCGAGTTCATCGACAAAGGCATCAAGGTGGCGCAGGCCGTCCTGCCGGCCCTGCGGCCCCATCCGCTGGGCCATATCGGTGACGGCAACGTGCATTTCGGCTTCGGTGCGCCCAAGGGGATGGACCGGGCGACGCTCAATCAATACGAGCCGGCGATCACCCGAGCGGTGAACGATCTCATCACTTCGATGGCGGGTTCGATCTCGGCCGAGCACGGCATCGGCATCGAGAAGCTCGACGAGCTCGCGCACTACCGGTCCAAGATCGAATTGGACACCATGCGCACCATCAAGCGCGCGCTCGATCCCAAGAACATCATGAACCCGGGCAAGGTGTTGCGCCTTTCATGAGCTTTGTCGACAGGCTGCGGTCCATTGTCGGTGAGAAAGGACTGATCCTCGACGATCAGGGCAAGCACCCTTACCTCACCGACTGGCGCGAGAACTATCTCGGCAAGGCGCTGGCCGTCGTGCGGCCGGCAAGCACCGAGGAAGTGGCCGGCGTCGTCGAGCTTTGCGCGGCTGAAAAGGTCGCGATCGTGCCTCAGGGCGGCAATACCGGCATGGCGGGCGGCGGCGCGCCGCACGAGGACGGGCACGAGATCGTGCTCTCTCTCACCCGCATGAACCGCATCCTCGAGGTCGATCCGATCGGCTACACGATGACGGTCGAGGCGGGCGTGATTCTCAAGACCATACAGGAGACGGCGGCCGAGCATGATCGCCTGTTTCCGCTCAGCCTCGGCGCCGAAGGAAGCTGCACCATCGGCGGCAACCTCTCGACCAATGCCGGCGGCGTGCAGGTGCTGCACTACGGCAATGCGCGAAACCTGGTCCTGGGGATCGAGGTCGTGACGCCCCAGGGCGAGATCTGGAACGGCCTGCGCGCACTCAAGAAGGACAACACCGGCTACGATCTGCGCGACCTTTATCTCGGCGCCGAAGGCACGCTGGGCATCATCACCAAGGCCGTGCTGAAGCTCTGGCCCAAGCCCAAGGACAATGCGACCTCATGGTCGGCGGTGCCTTCGCCGGCCGCTGCCGTCGAGTTGCTGAGCGGCGCCAACGCGGCTTCGGAAGACAACGTCACCTCGTGCGAGCTGATGGGCCGGCAGGGCATCGACTTCGTGCTGAAACATATTCCCGGCACAGCCGATCCATTGAGCGACAAGCACGATTGGTACGTGCTGATGGAATGGGCTTCGACTCGGCCGCGTCGCGAGGGCGACAATGTCCAGGGCCTGCGCGAGAAGATGGAAAGCTACCTCGGCGAGGCAATGGAACAGGGCCTGGTGCTCGACGCCGTGATCGCCCAGACCGAGGCCCAGTCACGCGCGCTATGGGCGCTGCGCGAGGGCCACACCGAGGCCTCCAAGAAGGAAGGCCCGTCGATCAAGTTCGATATCTCGGTAGCCGTCAGCAAGATCCCGCAATTCATGACTGAAGGGCTGGCCGCAATGCGAAAGGCGCTGCCAGAGTGCCGGCCGCTGCCTTTCGGCCATGTCGGGGACGGCAACCTGCACTTCAACTGTCAGGCGCCGGCAGGCTGGTCGAAGCCGCAATTCATGGCCTACGAACACGCCATCAGCAGGGCCATCTACGACCTGGTAGTCAGCTACGGCGGCTCGATCTCGGCCGAGCATGGCATCGGGCAGATCAAGCTCGACGAATTGGCCCACTATCGCAGCAAAATCGAGATCGATACGATGCGTACGCTGAAGCGTGCGCTTGACCCTCAGAACATCATGAATCCGGGCAAGGTGGTACGGGTCTAGCGTCTGCGTGGTTTTTCTCCGGGGGAGGAAGGACATGACCGCAGTCTCGATGGGCGCCTCTATTCCACTTCAAAGCCGGCGGGCAGTGACCGCCGCAGTGATCGGCAACGTGCTCGAATGGTACGACTTCGCCGTCTACGGTTTCGTCGCGGTCTATATCGGCCGGAACTTCTTTCCCGGCAGCGACGAGACCACCGAGCTCCTGAAGGCATTCCTGACCTTCGGCCTGGGCTTCCTCGCCCGGCCGGTCGGCGGCATCATCATCGGCCGCCTCGGTGACACTCACGGCCGCAAGACGGCACTGCTGGTCACCATCTTCCTGATGGCGCTCGGCACCATCCTGATCGGCATCATGCCGACCTATGCCAGCATCGGCGTCGCGGCGCCTGCGCTGCTGTTGATCGCCCGCCTGATGCAGGGCTTTTCGACTGGCGGCGAATGGGGCGGCTCGACCGCCTTCATCGTCGAGTGGGCGCCCAAGGGAAAACGCGGCTTGTTCGGCAGCTTCCAGCAGATGAGCGTCGTCGCCGGCCTGTTGCTGGGCTCCGCCGTCGCCGCCTTGATGAATACGCTGTTCACGACCGAGCAGATGGCCGATTGGGGATGGCGAGTCCCGTTTTTGCTCGGTGCCCTCCTCGGGCCTGTCGGCATCTACATGCGTCGCACCATCGACGAGACGCCGGCCTATTCGCAGGTGATCTCGATCTCGACCGCGCCCGAGACCGGTCCGGGCGGCTTTGCCCTTGCTGCGCGCGCCTTCGGCTTCACCATCGTCTGGACGGTCTGCTTCTACGTGCTGCTGACCTACATGCCGAGCTGGACCGGCAAGTACATGAAGCTCTCGGCCTCGGCGGCGCTCTGGTCGAACACGATCGGGCTGATCGCCCTCATCATCGGCATTCCGATCATGGGCCATCTGTCGGACCGCTACGGAAGGCGGCCGCTGCTGCTCACCTGCTGCGCCGCCTTCATCATCCTGCCATGGCCGCTGTTCCATTATCTGTCGGGCGGCAACGTGCCCTATGTCGCGCTGGTGCTGATCCAGATCGTGATCGCGCTTGTGATCTCGCTCTATTCCGGTGCCGGACCGGCCGCCATCTCGGAGATCTTCCCGACGCGCCGGCGCTCGACTTGGATGACGACGGGCTACGCGCTCGCCGTCGCGATCTTCGGCGGCTCAGCGCCATACCTCTCGATCTGGATGATCGAGAAGTTCGGCACGCCAATCGCCCCGGTCTGGTACCTGATCGCATCGGCGGTGGTTTCCATCCTGGTGATCCTGAGCCTGAAGGAAACCGCCTTCGACGACCTGGCCTGAACGATGCAGATCCGCTTCGACGGCCAGACGGTCGTGGTGGCGGGAGCCGCGCGCGGCATCGGCCGCGCCATTGCCCGCGCCTTTGCGGCCGAAGGTGGCAACGTCATCGCCTGCGACCGACTCGTAAAGGAGATCGAACCGGGCGAGCGCCTCAGGGCAATGGCGGTCGATGTCACCGATCCCGGGAGCATCGACGCTGTCGTCGCTGCCGCCGGCGGCAAGGTCGACGTGCTGGCCTATGTCGCGGGCGGCATCCTGGGCCAGGTGCCCAAGCCATTGGAGCAGGTCACGGCCGAGGAGTTCGCGGGCATCGTCGATGTGAACCTGAAGGGCTGCTTCCTGTTCGCCAGGGCCGTGGCGCCCGGCATGAAAAAGGCGGGCCGCGGCCGCATCGTCACCATCTCGAGCCGCGCCGGCCTGGCCACCAGCCTGACCGGCATCCAGGCCTATGCCTCGGCCAAGCACGGCCAGGTCGGCCTGGTGAAGCAACTGGCGCAGGAACTCGGGCCGTTCGGCATCACGGTCAATTCCGTGGCGCCGGGTTTCATGGCGACAAGCCCCGACTATGAGCGGCAGTGGAATTCCTATTCCGAGGAGTTTCGGCGGACATTCCCGGAACGCATTGCCATGCGCCGCATGGGCAAGCCCGAGGACATCGCCGATGCGGTACTGTTCCTCGCCTCGGATCGCGCGTCGTGGATTACCGGTCAGACCCTGCCAGTGACCGGCTCGCCGCTCGCCTGAAATTCACAGGAGGTCTTCATGCCCGACACCCATGCCCAGCCGACCCAGCTCGAACCCTGGCAGTGGCCCGAGGCGCAGTGGCGCAAGACGGTCAACCAGGTGCGCGCCGGCAAGCTCTATCGGCCCAAGGCGTGGAAGGACGGCGCACGCTGCGCGGTCGCGCTCTCCTTCGACAGCGACCATGAGACCAACGAGCTGCGCGACGGTGGCAAGTCGATCGGCCGCATGGCATGGGGCCAGTCCGGCAACCGCATCGGCGTGCCGCGCATCCGCAAGCTGCTCGCCAGGCACGGCGTGAAGGCGACGTTCTACGTTCCTGCCGTCACTGCCCTGCTCTATCCCGACGAACAGCGCGCCCTGGTGGCGGAAGGCCACGAGATCGGGATCCACGGCTGGATCCATGAACTGAACTCGGTGCTGCCGCTCCAGGCCGAGCGCGACCTGATGATGCGGTCGGCCGACACGCTGGAGAAGGTCACCGGCAAGCGCGCCGTCGGCATGCGCACGCCGTCCTGGGACTTCAGCCCCAACACGCTGGCGCTCGAGAAGGAACTGGGCCTGTTCTACGACAGCTCGCTGATGGCCGACGAGGATTGCTACGAGCTCCTGCTGCACGGCGAGGAGACCGGCGTGGTCGAGCTGCCAGTCGAATGGGTGCGCGACGACGCGGTCTAT
>Ga0070741_10005458_pt1 | contig 28273 bp, 22 predicted proteins | sample Coa_R1_4_FD_66440 | JGI IMG/M metagenome (GOLD analysis project Ga0070741, IMG submission 66440) | Surface soil microbial communities from Centralia Pennsylvania, which are recovering from an underground coalmine fire - Coalmine... | ecosystem: Environmental > Terrestrial > Soil > Unclassified ... | reverse complement strand
CGAGGTCAAACCTCCTATGCTCGCCGACGCCATCGTAGAAGTCACCGAGACCGGGAGCTCGCTTCGCGCCAACCACCTTCGCATCATCGACACCGTTCTTGAAAGCAACACCCAGATCATCGCCAACAAGAACTCCTGGGTGGATTCCTCGAAGCGACGCAAAATTGAAAATCTCGCGCTCATGCTGCGCGGCGCCATGGAAGCCAAAGACCGAGTTGGGCTTATGCTGAACGTCCGCAAGGATGATCTCGAACGCGTGCTGGGTGTTCTGCCTGCGCTGAAGCGTCCAACAATTTCAACACTCAGTGATCCCGAGTGGCTCGCGGTAAATACGGTGATTGAAGAGTCTCAAGCCTGGCAAGTGATTCCACGCCTGAAAGAAGCCAATGCGCAAGGGATTGTGGAATATCCGCTGAATAAGGTGGTCATGTAATGCGGATTTTTGAAGGCAGCGCAGCCGAGGCTTATGTAAAAGAAATTGAGCAGCGTGGTTCTCGGCTCCATGAAATCGAGCCGATCGTGCGGCAAATCATCGAACATGTTCGCGACAATGGAGACACAGAGCTTTTGAAGTACGCGCGAGGGTTCGACGGTCTGGGGCCGAGTCAGCAATTGCGCGTGAGTGAATCAGAATTGAAAGATGCATGGAAAAGCGTTCCCCCAAAGCTGGAATCGGCATTGCGTTCGGCGGCAGCCAATATTCGTCAATTCTGTGAGTGGCAAAAGCCGAAGGAATGGAGACGCTCACGCAACGGAATCAATCTGGGCCAGCTGGTTCGTCCGCTTGACTCTGTCGGCTGCTACGTTCCTGGCGGGCGTTTTCCTCTCGTTTCCACGCTGCTCATGACGGTCATCCCCGCGCAGGTCGCAGGCGTGAAAAACATCCGGGTTGTTTCTCCGCGCCCCGGCTCTGAGGTCCTCGCCGCTGCCGCGATGTTAGGAGTTCGAGAGTTTTATCGCGTCGGCGGTGCGCAGGCGATCGCGGCCCTTGCGTATGGCACGGAAACGATCTCGCGTGTCGATAAGATTGTTGGCCCGGGAAATCTGTACGTAACTGCGGCGAAGAAACTCATCTCGTTCGACTGCGCGATAGACATGCTGGCGGGCCCGACAGAAGCTGTGATCGTCAGCGCGAAGGGCGATCCTGCTTTCATCGCCGCCGATCTGGTTGCGCAGGCAGAGCACGATCCGGAGACGCTGGCGGTATTTATCACTACTTCAGGAAAGCTGGCCGAGTCCGTGGCCGGTGCACTTCAAAAGGGCGGGCGTAGACGCCCGCCCCTGCACGAGAATGTTATTGCGCACAAATCTCTCACCACTCGCGGCGCTGCCTTGATCGCCGCATCACGAGAGGAAGCCTTCGATTGGGCAAACCGGATTGCTCCTGAACACATCACGGTGGGGAAAAAAGACTTGCCGCTAGTTCGCAATGCAGGTTCTGTTTTCATCGGCGACTATTCCGCGCAGGCGGCTGGAGATTATGCCTCTGGCCCAAACCATGTGTTACCGACTGCGGGCGCGGCGCGTTTCCGTGGCGGGTTAAGCGTGATGGATTTCGTAAAGCTAATCTCATTACAGGAGCTCTCTTCGCGAGGCCTTCAGCGAATCGCTCCCACGATCGTTCGGCTCGCCGAAACCGAAGGCTTGCGCGCCCATGCCGACTCGATCCGCGTGAGGTGTGCTAATGCTTAAGCCACGAACGGCAATACGCACACTGAAGGAATATCATCCGCCACTGGGTAATCGTGAAGGCCTTCGTCTTGACTTCAATGAGAACACCGCCGGATGTTCGCCTCGCGTCTTGCAAAGACTGCGCGAACTCAACAGTGAAACTCTGGCTCGCTATCCCGAGCGTGAAACCGGAGAACGAGTCGTCGCGCAACACTTGAACGTCTCGCAAGAGGAACTGCTACTTACAAACGGAACGGATGAGGCGATCCACCTGGTGTGCGAAACGTATCTTGAACCTGGCGACGAGGCCATCGTAGTAGTTCCAACGTTCGCCATGTATGAAATCTACGCAGCGCAAACCGGCGCACGCGTAGTCTCAATTCCGGCGGGCAAGAACTTCGAATTTCCTGCTGACGCCGTTCTTTCCGCCATCACCGGCCGTACCGCATTTATCGCGGTGGCCAATCCGAACAACCCCACGGGAATTTTCGCCGAAATTCCTGACTTAATGAAAATTGTCAAAGCTGCTCCCGACGCCGCTGTGCTGATCGATGAAGCTTATTTCGAATTTTCCGGCGAGAGCATTGTGCCGCGGTGGCGCGAAGTCCCCAATCTCTTCGTCTCGCGTACGTTTTCAAAAGCTTATGGAATGGCCGGGCTCCGGATTGGTGTTCTGATGGGAAACCGTGAGCAGATGCAGTGGATCAGGCGGGCCAGTTCACCCTACAACCTGAATTCGGTTGCCTTAGCCTGTCTGCCCGCTGCTCTCAGCGACGAAGACTACATTCACAATTACGTGCAGCAGACTCTTAATGGTCGTCGCCAGCTCGAATCAGAGCTCGAGAGCTGGGGTGTGTGCTTTTGGCCAAGCCGCGCGAATTTCGTCCTCACGTACCTCGGAGAAAAGTGCAAGCCCTTCATTGGCAAGATGCGCGAACGCGGCATTCTCGTTCGCGACCGCTCGAGCGACTATGGCTGCAAGGATTGTGTTCGCATAACAGTTGGAATTCGCGAGCACAACGAACGGTTGCTCACAGCGTTGCGCGAAGTCTTCGTGGAAATCGGCCTGGCTCAAAAGGTAGCCCGATGAGAAAAGCCGCCATCGACCGCAATACTAAAGAAACGCAAATACGCCTTCGTCTCACGATCGAAGGCCGCGGACGTTACAAAGTCTCGACCGGCATCCGCTTCTTTGATCACATGCTGGAACTCTTTGCGAACCACGGCGCATTTGATCTGGAGCTTTCGGCAAACGGCGATCTCGACGTCGACCAGCATCACACGGTCGAAGACGTCGGCATCGCCCTCGGCCAGGCGTTTGCGCAGGCGCTCGGCGACAAACGCGGCATTCTTCGCGCTGGATATTTCGTAATGCCGATGGATGAAACTCTTGGCGTCGCTGCCGTGGATTTCTCGGGTCGCGCAGCAGCTGTAATCGAAACCAAAGTTCGCGTACGCATCGTCGGAGACCTGCAATCGGAGTTGGTTTCCGACTTCTTCGACGGATTCGCGCGCGGCGCCAACGCCAACGTGCACGCACGCATCTTTTACGGACGATCCAATCATCACAAGATCGAAGCTTTATTCAAGGCATTCGCCCGAGCGGTCCGCGCTGCCTGCTGGCAAGACCAGCAAATGAAGGATCTGCTTCCGAGCACGAAAGGTCTTCTCTGATGATCGCTATTGTCGATTACAAAGCCGGCAATCTCACCTCGGTGAAGAAAGCATTCGACCATCTCGGCGCGCAGACCATGGTCACTTCAGATCCAGTAGACGTTGCCAAAGCAGAGAAGATCGTTCTTCCGGGCGTGGGCCACTTCGCTGCTACGCGCACCTTAGACGATTCTGGTCTTCGCGACGTGATCATCGAGAAGATTGAAGCAAGAGTTTCGTTCCTCGGCATTTGTGTCGGCATGCAATGGATGCTGGCGTCGAGCGAGGAGGCTCCCGACGTGCACGGGCTTGCTCTGTGGCCGGGCGAGTGCAGCCGCTTCCCAGCGGGCGTGAAATCGCCGCACGTGGGGTGGAACAGTTTACGCATTCGCAACAGTACATCCCGCCTTCTACGCGGAATCGCGCCCGAATCTTACGTTTATTTCACACACTCCTACCGGATTCCATTGCTCGCGGCAACAGCCGCGGAGTGCGAATACGGCGGAGGATTTTCCGCAGCTGTAGAGCAAGACAATTTATTCGGCGTCCAATTCCATCCCGAAAAATCCGGCGCCGTTGGACTGAAGATTCTGGAGAATTTCTGCAATCTGGAATGCTGACCAAACGTATCATCGCCTGCCTGGATGTTGACGCCGGCCGCGTCGTGAAAGGAACTCAGTTCCTTGATCTTCGTGACGCCGGTGATCCCGCTGAGCTTGCCGCGGCACATAGCGCAGCTGGGGCCGACGAAATCGTCCTGCTCGACATCACTGCTACGCATGAGAAGCGCACAACACTCCTCGGTACGGTTCGACGCACCGCAAGAGAACTGTTCGTTCCCTTCACGGTCGGTGGCGGCGTGCGCACACTTGCGGACGCGGGAGCGATCTTCGACGCCGGAGCGGACAAGATCAGTATCAACTCTGCCGCGATCGCCGATCCTTCGCTGATCACCTGCATCGCCCAGCGGTTCGGTTCTCAGGCCGTAATTGTCGCCATCGATGCCAAGCGCAACGGTGCCGGTTTTGAAGCTTACGTCTCTGGCGGCCGCAAGCCCACAGGCAGGGATGCCGTCGAATGGGCGAAGGAAGCGGAAGACCGCGGTGCGGGCGAGATTTTGCTGACATCCATGGATCGCGACGGCACGCGCGAAGGTTTCGATTGTGAGTTGACCCGGGCAATTTCTGAAGCGGTTCGCATTCCGGTCATTGCTTCTGGCGGAGCCGGAAGCGCCGAGCACTTCATCAATGTTTTCCGCGAAGGCGCTGCCGATGCCGCACTCGGCGCATCCATTTTTCATTTCGGCTTGAGCTCAATCTCAGAATTAAAGAGACGATTGTTTGCCGCAGGAATTCCCATGAGGTTCCCGTGCTAATCCCGTCAATCGATCTAATGGGCGGGAAAATTGTTCAGCTCGTCCAGGGTAAGGAAAAGAAGCTCGAATTCGACAACTTCGACGAGTGGATTGCGCGCTTTTCGTCTTTCCCGCTCATCCAACTCATCGACCTTGATGCCGCTATCGGAAGCGGCTCCAATTCCAATCTCATCGAATATTTCGTGACCAGACTTCCCTGCCAGGTTGGCGGCGGGATTCGATCGGTCGAAAGCGCACGCCGAACGCTCGATTTGGGCGCTCAGCGTGTGATACTCGGATCGTCACTCATCAAAGCCGGCACAATCAATATCAACTTCGCAAAGGAGATCGCAGCGGAACTGGGCGAGAGCAAACTCGTTTTCGGCATCGACGCCCGCGGAGGCAAGGTCGCGATCCGCGGCTGGCGTGAAATTGCAAATATCACCCCGCTCGAAATGATTCAGGCTCTCGACCCTTTCTGCTGCGCATTCCTCTACACGCATATCGACACGGAAGGGACCATGACCGGTCTTCCGCTCGAAGCTATTCGTCCCCTGCGCTCCGCTACCTCAAAACAGCTCATCGTCGCCGGAGGAATTGCGACCTCCGATGAAGTTGAGCATCTTCATCAGATGGGCGTGGACGCAGTCGTCGGAATGGCACTGTATTCCGGACGCTTGACCCTGCCTGATACCATTCCAGTCTCTGAATGATCCTTTCGGCAGATCGGTGTGATCCCGAGTGAGTGACTCATCCACCTTCGCACCCGGATGGCCGGGCATTCCGCCACGCTGGACCTCAAGCGCCAAGACTGGCGTCGGCACGGCGCTCAACCGCACCAGCCGGGTGTGGTTCACGCTCAGCCATGGGATTCTCAACGAAGTCTATTACCCACGAGTTGATATGGCCTGTACCCGCGATATGGGCCTGATCGTGACCGATAGGCGCAGCTATTTCTCCGAGGAAAAGCGCCACTGCAAGTTTGAGGTGTTGCCGATTGAGCCCGGTGTTCCCGGATTTCGTCTGGACAACACAGAACTCGGCGGGAAATATCGAATCGAAAAGGAGGTGTTCGCCGATCCGCACCGCGATGTGGTGCTGCAGAAAATTCGCTTCGTGCCGCTGACCGCGAACATCGATTACAACCTTTATGTCCTGCTCGCCCCGCACCTTGGGAATTTTGGAGATCACAATACCGGCTGGATCGGCGACTACAAGGGCGTGCCCATGCTTTTCGCCGACTTCCCCGGAGGCCTCGCTCTCGCGCTCGCCTGCTCTGCTCCATGGAAGAAAATGTCAGTCGGCTTTGCCGGATATTCCGACGGCTGGCAGGACCTTTCTCGTAACTTCCAGCTCACTCATGAGTATCAACGCGCCGACAACGGCAACGTGGCGCTGACCGGCGAAATCGACCTCGCAGCCGGCGGAAACGAATTCGTTCTCGCCCTTGGCTTCGGCGGCATCTGGGCAGAAGCCGCAGCCGAGGCGCGCGCCAGCCTGCTCGATGACTACAGCTCGCTCTTTCGCGACTACGTGTCTCAGTGGAAAAACTGGCAAAAAGGCCTGCTGCCGCTCGACCGCAACGTGGATCACGATCTGTACCGCACCTCCACCGCTATGTTGCGTGTCCACGAATCGAAGGATTTCCTCGGCGGCGTGATTGCCAGCCTCTCCATTCCGTGGGGATTTAATAAAGGCGACGAAGACCTCGGCGGATATCACCTGGTCTGGCCGCGCGACCTGGTCGAAACCGCCGGAGGATTCCTCGCTGCCGGAGCAGTCGGCGATGCAGTACGCGTGTTGCGGTATCTCGAAGCTACTCAGGAAGCCGACGGCCGCTGGCCCCAGAATATGTGGCTCGATGGACGTTCTTATTGGGGCGGCTCGCAGATGGACGAGGCAGCGTTTCCCATTTTGCTCGTCGACCTGCTACGCCGCGAAGCGCCCACCGCATTAGGAGACTTGAAACGCTGGTGGTCGATGGTCCGCCGCGCCGCAGGTTTTATTGGCCGCAACGGGCCGGTCACGCAGCAGGACCGATGGGAAGAAGATGCAGGCTACTCGCCCTTCACGCTGGCGGTTGAAATTGCCGGCCTGCTTGCAGCCGCGGACGTCGCCGGTGCGGTCGGCGAGCCTCAAATCGCCGCCTACCTTCGCGATCTTGCCGACAACTGGAATGAGAACATCGAGCGCTGGACCTACTCAAGCAACGGCGATTTGGCGCGGCAAATCGGAGTAGACGGATATTACGTTCGCATCGCTCCGCCGGAGACCGATTGCGCCGCCTCTCCCACCGACGGATTCGTTCCCATCAAAAACCGTCCGCCAGGACAGGATTTGGAACGGGCCTCGCACATCATCAGCCCGGATGCGCTTGCGTTGGTTCGTTTCGGACTGCGTCCACCAAACGATCCAAGAATCTTGAATACGGTCAAAGTGGTTGATGCAGTTCTCAAGGTGAAGCTTCCGCAAGGCCCCTGCTGGTATCGGTACAACGACGACGGCTACGGTGAACACGTTGACGGCTCTCCGTTCGATGGTACTGGCATCGGCCGTGCGTGGCCGTTGCTCTCAGGCGAGCGGGCGCATTATGAACTGGAAGCCGGGAACAAGAGTGGCGCTGAAGAACTCTTGCGAACGATGAGCCTATCTGCAAACGGTAGCCGCCTGCTGCCCGAGCAGGTTTGGGATACCGCCGACATCCCTGACCGTGAGCTATTCTTCGGCAAAGCTTCTGGCTCAGCTTGTCCGCTAGTGTGGGCCCACTCGGAGTACATCAAGCTGGTTCGCTCCCTCAAAGATGGCAAGATTTTTGACCAGCCGCCGCAAACCGTTAAGCGATATATAGTCCAAAAACAAAAAGCAGCACACTGGGAATGGCGGTTCAACAATAAGTGCCGAATCGTCCCCACCGGCAAAATTCTGCGCATCGCGGTGCAGGCCCCGGCAATGCTGCACTGGAGCAAAGACGGTTGGCAAACCGCGCAGGACCTGCAAACACGGGACACTGGACTCGGACTCTACTTTGCCGACCTCCCCACCGATGCCATGGATCCCGGGCATATCGTCGTTTTCACGTTCTATTGGCCCGAGGCGCAGCGTTGGGAAGGCGTAGATTTCTCTGTAATCATCCAAGACTAGTCGTGCATAATTACCGCCATGGCAGGACCAGCACCAGTCGTTGAAAGCAAGTTCGCAGCGAAGGCGATGGGTATCGTGCAGGAATTGCTGCGCGAGTATCATCCGCGGGATTTCGCAATTGCGTTGTGGGACGGTTCACGGTGGGATCCTTCGCCTGGACAGTTCTGCCGGTTCACCTGGCACATTCATCACCCCAATGTGCTTCGTTCGCTACTGCGGTCCGACCGGCAGGTGGCGCTCGGTGAAGCGTTTGTCTATGGCGACTTCGATATTTCCGGCGACATTCTCGCGATTTTTCCTGTCGCCGAATACCTGGAACGACAGCATTTTGGTGCGGGACAAAAGCTCCGCCTGGGCAGCCTCCTCCTGGGCTTGCCCTCAAAACTCCAAGGCGAGGCAGCACGCGCGGAGCTTCACGGCCGAATGCACTCAAAAGCACGCGACCGCCAGGCAGTCAGCTTTCACTACGACCTTTCGAACGAGTTCTATCAGCTATGGCTCGATCCTGCGATGGTTTACTCCTGCGCGTACTTCAAATCGCCACACGACTCGCTCGAACGGGCGCAGGAACAAAAGTTAGATTACATCTGTCGCAAGCTGCGGCTCCACGCTGGCGAACGACTGCTTGATATTGGGTGCGGCTGGGGCGGGCTCATAGTGCACGCAGCCCGCAATTACGGAGTTCACGCCACCGGCATTACGCTGAGCCAGCAGCAGCTCTCACTGACACAGCAGCGAATTCAGGAAGCGGGGTTATCCTCTCGTTGTAAAGCCTTCTTGCTCGACTATCGTGATGCGCATCGGCTCGGCCAATTCGACAAGCTAGTAAGCATTGGCATGGTCGAACACGTCGGGGAAAGTGCGCTGCCAGAGTATTTTCGTTGCGCAAATCAGCTACTGAAACCCGGCGGAGTTTTTCTCAATCATGGTATCGGTCGCGCAGGTAATCGTCCCAAACCTGCCGAAAGAACTTTTACCGATGTCTACGTCTTTCCAGACGGTGAGCTAGTTCCGATCCCCACTACCCTCGCCTGTGCGGAAGGAGTGGGCTTCGAAGTCCGCGACGTGGAAAACCTGCGGGAGCACTACTTTTACACTCTGGTCCAGTGGTTGCGCCGCCTGGAGGCTAACGAAAATCACGCAACAAGACTGGTCGGCGAGCTTAAATATCGAATTTGGCGTTTGTATCTCGCGGGATCTGCGCACTACTTTCAATCAGGCAAGCTCGACCTGTACCAATCTTTACTTGTGAAGACCGTCAACGGCCGCTCCGGACTGCCTCTTACCAGGAAAGACTGGTACGCATGATCATTAGCGCCACTTCTTAAACTTCGGCCAGACGTCGGCCAGCACGCCGAATTTTGGTCCTCGACAGATGAACACGTCGATTTGTTTCTCGAGGGCGTAAGGATTGTCCGCAGATGTTCCGACAAACTGCACATCACGCCAATAACGCTCGAGTACATCTCGGCGATCGTCGAGCACGATCATGCAATTTCCCGAGTAGCCGCGCGGCCCCCACAGAAACCATGTCTGATGTCCGCTGAGCGAGTTCGGCAAACCGTAGCGGCGGCCGAGAAAGTCGATCGCACCTGCCTGCCCGTAGTCCTGAGCGAAGATTCCACAGTCGCTTCGTTCGGCAGGATTCAGCTGACTCCAGGCGACAGCAGTCTCATCCACAATTTCCTGCCAGCCGAACTGATCGGCGTACCACTGTGGCAACGCCGCGCGAGCATGCGAATGCTCCATGACCGGCAGCTTGAACGGCAGGGTCTTCGTGTAGGCAAGAAACCGGTTTGGCGCAAAGACAGGTATTACAACCGGCGCCAGATGAATCCCACTCGCCAGCAGCACGATGACGATCGCCGGCTTGAGCCACCCTAGGCGCCGGTGCGGCGTTTGGCGCCCAGCGCCGGCTTCTTCCCTCAACAAATCATCAATGACGACCGCGCCCGCGGCCAGCAGCATGGGATAAATCGGCGCAAGGTAATAGTTCTTGCCATGCAAAACGAAAAACACTGAGTAGCAAACGATATAACTCCAGCCAAGCACGCGGTAGGGCTTTAGCTTCGGCGAAAGAAAGAACGCGATCAGCCCTGTGATCCAGATCGGCGCAGTCAGCGGATTTACAAGCAATGTCTGCTGAAAGAAGTACTGCCCCGCAGAAAGTACCACATCTCGTCCTTCTCCGCGGATGTTGCGCATCAGCTCCAGAAACGGCCAGTGGTGTCGAATATTCCAAAGTAGATTCGGCAGGAAAATCAGGAACATCGCTACTGCGCCCAACCAAAACCACTGGCTTAGAAAAATGCGCCGCTGTTCGGTCAGCAGCAAACCAACGGCGATGCCGAATACGAACAACGCGATCGAATACTTCTCCTCCATTCCAAGTCCGGCAATCACTCCCACCCACAGCCAATAACGCGGATCGCTGCGCTTGATGGCGAGGATCACAAAATATGCGCAACCCATCCAAAGGTTTGGTTCCAGGCAATTCGTCCCGAGCAAGCTCCCATTGGACAGGTATTGCGGCGCAATCACGATTGTGATCGCGGCCAGCAGCATCGCATAAAATCTTCCGCCGAGCTCGCGAACAATCAAAGCAGTTTGCACGACCAACAGCGAAGATGCCAACGCCGGAATCAGACGCACAGCGCGTAACGAATCGCCGAATACGGAAAGCGATATTCGGGCCAGGAATGGAACCAGCGGCGGCTGATCGACATATCCCCAGCCTAAGTGGTTAGCGCAGGCAATGTAATCAAACTCATCACGAAAATATCCGTAGCGGTTATTGAAGTAGAGATGAAGAAGAAACTTGGCAAGCGCGACGGCCCATATCACCCCCATCCCGGCGTTCAGCCCGGGCCGCTCCTGCCGAACCGGAGAAATCGTGGTGCTGGCAGCGCTCATCGTTGGTACTTTCTGTCTGGAGGTCTCACACGGGGCTAGACGGATTGTACATACGTGATTGGCGCCGTCGAAGTTCCTCTTTCGCTACTGAAGCCTGCCCTGTTTTACCGATGCCCAAGCGATGCCGACGCAGAAGCCCAAACCTCGTCATCGACCTCAAGTTCCCCCATTTTGTGACGATGTTCCTTGCGGGCACCCTTGCGCGTATCCGCAAGGGCGAGGACCGGATTTGCAACTTCTTCACAAATTGTTTTCTTCCGATTTTCTGCCGCACGGCACCTGCTACCTGTGGAATCCACAGATCGTGTGGCTGCATGTCATTTCTGATGCGGTTATCACTGCCTCTTATTACTGCATCCCTCTCGTACTCCTTTATCTAGTCAAGAAGCGCCGCGACATTCCCTTCAACTGGATTCTCTGGATGTGCGCGGCCTTCATCCTCGGTTGCGGCACTACTCACCTGATGGAAGTCTGGACCATCTGGCATCCCAGTTACCTCCTCGCCGGAATTATTAAGGCCCTTACGGCCGCAGTCTCTGTGGTAACTGCAGTTTTCCTGCTTCGCTTGCTCCCGAAAGCTCTCTCTCTGCCGCCGGTCGATCAGTTGTACGGAATCAACCGTAATCTCGAAGATCAGCTCAACATTCGCGCCCGGCGCGAGCAAGAGCTCACGCAACTGATCGCAAAGCTGGAAGCGCAAGTCACGGACCGGACCAGGGAACTTGAATCCATTAACACCTTGTTACAAAAGGAAATCGCAATCGGCGTGGAAGCCCCTCTAAAACGCTGGGCGGTGGCCGGAACGGTCGTCGCCCTGCTCGCCAGTGGCTTCATGGGATCACTTTGCTGGCGTGCTGTTGCCAAGGCATCCAACGACGCCAGCTGGGTCGCCCATACACAGGAAGTCCGAAATGCTCTTCAAACCACTCTCCGTCACGTAGACGATATTGAAAGCGGAACGCGCGCATTCGAAGCGCGAGGCGAGGACCGTTTCCTGAAGCCCTATGAAGAGGCGCGTCTGTCCATAGCCAACGATCTAAAGTCTATTCGCCGTCTCGTTTCTGACAATCGGTCGCAAGAGAACAATCTCGCTCGCCTCGAGTCGCAAGTAAACGCCAAGGTGGAATTTTCTCAGCGGATGATTGCCGCAAGGCGAAAGACAGGCGCCCTGGCAACCTCAGCCGCGTTTCTTGAAAGCGATCGTCTGATGGAGGAGGTTCGCGCCACTGTCGCATTGATGGATATCGTTGAACGCGAGCTCCTGGATGAGCGCAGCCGAGAGACACAAGAGGCGCAGCGGCGGATCAAGAGCATTGTCGTGTTAGGCGCGCTCGCCAGCGCAATCTTTCTGTTGATCGCAGGATCGATCGTGAGGCGCGAGGTTAATCGGAGCTCGCTTCTGAGCGCACAACTCAGGAGGTTAAATACAGATCTCGAACAACGAGTCGAACAACGGACAGCGGCGCTGCAAGAAAGCGAGGCCCGGCTCGGGGGCATCATCGAATCCGCAATGGATGCGATTCTCACCATCGACGACGGGCAGCGCATCCTTCTGTTCAATCGCGCGGCGGAAAGAATGTTCGGCTACGATGCCAAACGGGTCATCGGGCAGCCGCTCGATCGCTTTATTCCCGAACGATTCCGCGCCGCTCATGTCCAGCATATCCGTCGCTTCTCTTCGACCGGTGTGACCAACCGGACCATGGGCGCCATGGGCGAATTGTGGGGCCTGCGCTCGGATGGGAGCGAGTTCCCGATCGAGGCCTCGATCTCCCAGACCGAAACCACAGGCCGAAAGCTCTTTACTGTGATCCTGCGCGATGTCACTGAACGCAAACGGGCAGAAGCGGCAGTGCGGCGAAGCCAGGCGCAACTCACAGGCATCATCCAGTCCGCCACGGACGCAATCCTCACCGTCGACAGCGAGCAGAATGTTGTCTTGTTCAATACTGCCGCCGAAAAGATGTTCGGCTGCTCGGCTCAGGAGGCATTAGGAAAACCGATCGAATGCTTCATACCGCAGCGCTTCCGTTTCGACCACCGCACGCACATCCGCCGCTTCGGCGAGACCGGGGTTACCAGCCGCATCATGGGCCGGCTGAGCCCGCTCGCTGCGCTCCGGACAAATGGCGAGGAGTTCCCAATCGAGGCATCGATCTCTCAGATTGAGACCGATGGCAAGAAACTGTTCACCGTAATCATTCGCGACATCACCGAGAGAAAACGCATTGAAGAGGCGCTGCGAATGAGCGAGGAGCGATTCCGGTTGCTCCTCGACGGCGTAAAGGATTACGCGATTTACATGCTCGATCTTGAAGGACGCGTGATGAGCTGGAATGCCGGAGCGGCGCGCATGAAGGGATATAGCAGCGAGGAAATTATCGGCAAGAATTTTTCCTGTTTCTATACACACGAGGCCCAGAAAAACGGCAAGCCGCTGAAGGAATTGCAGGAAGCCATGGCTTCAGGCCGCTTTGAAGAAGAAGGCCTCAGGGTCCGCAAGGATGGCACATCGTTCTGGGCATATATCGTTATTACCCCACTGTACGACGACACCGGCGCCTTGCGCGGATTCTCCAAGGTCGCGCGTGACATTACCGAGCGCCGCAAGGCGGAAGAGGAAATTCGCAAGCTGAACCAGGAACTGGAGCAGCGGGTAGAAGCGCGCACCGCGGAACTACAGGCCACAAACAAGGAACTCGAAGCCTTTACCTATTCCGTGTCGCACGACCTGCGCGCACCGCTTCGTCACATTGCCGGTTTTTCAAAGATGCTGGCCGAAGAAACAGAGAATTCGCTCGCTCCCGAAGGGCGCCACTACTTGCAGCGTATCCAGGATGGCATCCGGCGAATGGGCAATCTGGTCGACGATTTGCTGAGCCTGACCCGCATCGGACGTCACGAACTCCGGCCGCAGGTAACCGGCCTGGACTCAATCGTGAGGGACGTGCTGGATGAACTCAAGCCCGACACAGAAAAGCGTGAAATCGAGTGGAAAATAGGCTCTTTGCCTTATGTTGAAGGCGATCCTTCTCTGCTGCGAGTGGTGTTCCAAAACCTCTTATCGAACGCCATAAAGTACACGCGCCCGCGGTCGAAAGCGATCATCGAGGTCGGCACAGAAATCATCTCGGGCGAATATGTCGTGTACGTCCGCGATAACGGAGTGGGGTTCAACACTAAATACGCCGATAAGCTATTTGGCGTCTTCCAACGCCACCACCGCGCCGAAGATTTCGAGGGGACCGGAGTCGGCCTGGCCACCGTGCAACGAATTATTCAGAAACATGGAGGCCGGATTTGGGCTGACGCCGAGCTCGACAAAGGAGCCACGTTTTATCTGACGCTGGGTGGCAGCAAACAAAGAGAACACCAGAAGGAGCCAGTCATGGCGGGAGACACTGTATGAATGTGCGTGCCGATGTTGACATTTTGCTGGTAGAAGACAACCCGGATGACGTTGAACTCACCATGCATGCCTTGCGGAAAGAAAAGTTGGCGAACAAGATATTCACCGTCCGCGATGGTGAGGAAGCCCTCGAATTCTTATTCTGCAATGGACATTTTCAGGAACGTGATTTCGAGCACCCGCCTCGCCTGGTGCTGCTCGATCTCAAGCTCCCCAAACTCAATGGAATGGAAGTCCTGAAGCGTATCAAGCAGGATCCTCGCACTAAAGCCGTTCCGGTTGTGATACTGACTTCTTCAAAGGAAGAGCGCGACCTCGTCGCCAGCTATAACCTCGGGGCAAACAGCTACATTCAGAAGCCGGTCGACTTCGATCAATTTCGCGAGATCGTGCGCAACACCGGCCTTTACTGGATGGTCATTAACCAGCATCCCTTATCTCATCCCGCGCAAGCGGCAAAAGCTGCAGGTCAGGAATGACAGGTCCGGCTACAAATCATAACGCCCCCAGACTGCGCGTCCTGGTGATTGAGGACGTTCCCTCCGACGCGGAGATCGAGATTGCCGAGCTGCGCCGCAACGGATTCGACGTTGCCGCTGATATTGTCGATACGGGAGATCGAGTTCGGGAGCACCTGGGGAGAACAAATTACGACATCATCCTCGCCGATTACAGTCTGCCGAATTTTCGCGGCATGGAAACCCTCGACATTTTGCGGCAAAAGAACCTCAGCACTCCGCTCATCCTGGTTACCGGCGCGTTGAGCAGCGAGACAGCGGTCGAGTGCGTAAAACAGGGAGCAACTGACTATGTTCTAAAAGATCACCTCGCACGGTTGTCCACTTCCGTAAAGCGGGCGCTCGAAGAGAATCGTTTGCGCCAGGAGCGCGCCCGAGCGCAGCAGCAGCTCGCTGACAAGGTTGAAGAGCTGGCCCGTTCCAACGCCGACCTGGAACAATTTGCTTATGTTGCGTCGCACGATCTACAGGAGCCGTTGCGCATGGTTGCTGCGTACACGCAGCTCTTGGCAGAGCGTTATCGAGGCAAGCTGGATGAAAGCGCCGATCGCTACATTGCCTACGCCGTAGAAGGCGCAACCCGCATGCAGGCCCTGCTCGAAGACTTGCTTGCATTTTCGCGAGTTGGCAAAAATTGTGATTCGCACACCCTTACCGACGTCAATGTCGCGGTAGACGAGGCAATCAGGAATCTCACCATTGCCTTGAGAGATCAGGGCGTAATAGTTACCCGGAATCCGCTGCCCACGGTTCAGGCAGACCGTTTTCAATTAGTACAGTTGTTTCAAAATCTGATCGGGAATGCCGTGAAGTTCCGCGGCAAAGCGGTCCCACAGGTCACCATTTCTGCGGAAAGGCAAGGCGAAGAATGGGTGTTTTCGGTCGCCGACAACGGCATCGGCATTGCCCCCGAGCACCGCGACTTGATCTTCAAAATCTTTCAGCGCCTGCACACCCGCGCTGAGTACTCCGGTAACGGTGTAGGTCTGGCTATCTGCAAGAAAATCGTCGAGCACCATGGTGGACGAATTTGGGTCGAGTCCGAATTGGGCAAAGGTTCAAACTTTCGATTCACGTTTCCTGCAACAGCCGCCGATAAAGCTGTTAAGAAGGAACAAGCCCATGAGCTCTACGCACAGAATTTTGCTGGTCGATGACAATCCTGCCGACGCCAACCTCACAAGCGAAGTACTGGCCACCAGCGAAAGGCCCGCGCAAGTGAGCATGGTGGAAGATGGCGAACAAGCATTGCAGTTTCTTCATCGCGCTGGAAAATATACGGACGCGTCCCGCCCGGACCTGATCATTCTCGATCTGAATCTTCCTCGAAAAGACGGCCGCGCCGTGCTCGCCGAAGTGAAGGCCGATCCGGAGTTGAACGAGGTGCCCGTCGTCGTCTTCACTACGTCGCACTCGCCGCGCGACATCGCCCGCTGTTACGAGCTGGGCGCGAATTCTTATGTGAGCAAGCCGGGAAACCTGGGCCAATTCTTCTCGGCCGTGCGTTCGATTGAAAACTTCTGGTTCGGTTTCGCCAGCCTGCCCAATTAGGAGACAGAAGACACAATGCCCGACTCCCCCACGCAGGTGCTGCTGATCGAGGACAACCCTGGCGATGCCGATCTGGTGCGATTGCGTTTGACCGAGAGCAGGAGGCCGGTGGATGTCAATTGCGTGAACCGGCTCTCCGACGCGCTTGCGCAAATTGAAGCCAAGCCGCCGTCAGTGGTGCTGCTCGATCTGAACCTGCCCGACAGCCACGGCACCGAGACTTTTCGCAAAGTGCTCGAAAAGGCGCCGGATTTACCGGTAGTCATCCTTTCAGGTCAGGAAGACGAGATGCTCGCCATGAAAGCGATCCATCAGGGCGTCCAGGACTATCTCGTCAAAGGCGACATGACCAGCCGCAACTTGGAGCGCTCCATGCGCTACGCCGTCGAACGTCAGGCCTTGCTGCGGTCACTGGAAATCAGCCGCAAACAACAGCTCGAGTTCAAAAACCAGTTTCTTTCGCACGTCTCGCACGAGCTTCGTACCCCGCTCACCTGCATTCATCAATACGCATCGCTGCTCGTCGATGGTATTTCTGGCCCCATCTCTCCCGAGCAGCGCGACCACCTGCAAGTCATTTTGCGCAGTGTGAACCAGCTCCACGCCATGATTCGCGATCTGCTCGAAGCCACACGCGCCGAATCCGGCAAGCTCCGCATCGAACCCCGTTGCCTCGCCCTCGTCGAGCTTGTCCGGCAAGCAATTGCCATGATTCGGCCCCTGGCGCTCGACAAACGCATCAGCGTGGAGCTGGAATCGTCAGATCACATACCACTGCTTTACGCCGATCCCGATCGCGTCCTGGAGGTCCTGATCAACTTGCTCGACAACGCGGTGAAATTCACGCCGCCTGAGGGCAGAGTAACTGTGAAGCTGAACATGCAGGAGACCGATCCCGAATTTGCTTACGTTTCCGTCGCTGATAACGGGCGCGGCATCTCTCCCGAAGCCCTCCCCCTTATTTTCGAAAGGCTGTATCAGGATCCCGATTCGGTCGATGGCAATCGTAATGGATTAGGCCTTGGCCTTTACATTGCGAAGGAACTCGTGAACCTGCACGGCGGTCGGATATGGGTCGCGAGCCAACCTGGCGTAGGCACGACCTTCACGTTCAATCTGCCGGTCTATTCGCTGGCCAAGCTTCTGTTTCCGGTAATCACGCATCAGGAGCGCCTGCGCAACGCGATTGTTCTAGTACGAGTCCATCTCAAACCGTTGGCGCGTCCTGTGCGCGGCAACTGGAAAGAGGTCTGCCGCGAATCTCTGGAACTGTTGCGGCGCTGCGTTTTTGTCGATAAAGACCTTGTGCTGCCGGCAATCGCAACCAACGGGCCCGAAGATACGTTTTACGTCGTCGCCTCGACCGATATGGGGCACGTGAACATCATGATTACCCGCATCATCGAGCAAATCGGGGCCCTGGCGAGCCTGAAAGCGATAGGAACCGTCACAGCCAATGCACGGCCGGTCCCGATTCCGACCGACGGTAGCGACAAAAGTCTCAACCAACAAGTTGAACAGGTCGCGCGCGGAGTTACGGACCTGGTCGTCGCCGACCTGACTTCTACGAGCAGCTTCAACCAAAAGGAGAAAACCGATGTCAACTGAAATAAAAGATGAGGGTCCTAATTTTGACCGCGCAAAAATTTTGATAGTAGATGACGATCCCGAGCTCAGGATGGCGTTGAAACTCCGCCTGCGCGCCAATCACTTCGAGACCGTCAGCGCCTCCGACGGCTACTCGGCCATCGCGCTCGCGCAAAAAGAGCGCCCCAATCTGATCATCCTTGATCTCGGCCTTCCCGCAGGCAATGGCTTCACCGTTCTAAAACGCCTGCAGGAAAGCGACAGCCTCTCGCACATTCCTGTCATTGTGCTGACGGCGCGCGATCCGCAAGCCAATGAATTGCGCAGTCTCGATTCCGGCGCGACTGCATTCTTTCAAAAGCCGGCCGATAACAATGAGCTGCTGCAGGTGATTCGTGCCAGCTTGCGCTCGGCTTCGGCATGGGGAGCAGCGCTACCATCCTAACTAGAACTTTACGGAGTCTTGTATGCGAACCGAAACTCAGGCGTCAGCAACAGCCAGTCAGCAATGCATCGGTGAGCGCCGACACCCACGCTTCCTTCTCAGTTCACCAGTTTCGGTGAGGTGTGCCTTTCGCCTGGGATCACGCCTCACCCACGGCATCACGCTCGAAATCAGCCGCGGAGGACTCTCAGCAGTGCTCTGCGGCCCTCCCCCGGTTGGCGAGAGGGTTTCGTTGCGGCTGAAACTACAAAATACCGCAGTCGAAGCCCTCGCCATCGTTCGCCACAGCTGTTCTTCGCGAACCGGCTTTGAATTTCTGAACTTGCCGCCTCATGCCCAGGATCGAATAGAACACTGCATCCAGCGCTCTTTACTCCAACCTTGGCCCAAACAACCCAAAGTTCCCGTCATGTAGTAATGACTCAGTTTTATCTCGCCTGATCACAACAACAGGCTGCCCTGTCCTTGTCTCGAGGTTTTTTGCGAGACAGGGCAGGGATTTTGACTCTCTTGAGTGCCAGCAATCGCGTGTGAACGCCCCCAGGCCGAGCCAATCTTAAACGCAGGTTACCTCTTATTACCCTCCTCGGTTGGAAATCCCTCCCAAAGAAGTCATAATTTTCAAGGAGGACGATCCGTGGCCACCACTGTGTCAGCTCCATCAGCCGCCGTCCAGGGCGGCAGCTTCTTGCTCGAATCGCGTAAACCCGAAGAAATCTTCACACCCGAAGACTTCACCGATCAGCACATGCTGATCGCGCAAACCGCAGAGGAATTCGCGCAAAAAGAAATCCTCCCCAACATCGAAAAGATGGAGCACAAGGATTTCTCCATCACCCGCGAACTGCTGAAGAAGGCCGGCGAACTCGGCCTGAGCGGCGCTGAGATTCCCGAAGAGTACGGTGGCATGGAGCTCGATAAAGTTTCCGCAGCTGTTATCGCTGACCACATCGCGAAATACGCTAGTTTCGCCACCACCTGGGGCGGGCACACGGGTATCGGCACCTTGCCTCTGGTGTACTTCGGCACTGATGAACAGAAAAAAAAGTATCTCCCCCTTCTGGCCACGGGCGAAATCGTCGGCGCCTATGCGCTCTCGGAGGCCACCTCCGGCTCTGACGCGCTGAACTGTCGCGCCCGCGCCGCACTTTCATCCGATGGCAAGCACTACGTTCTGAATGGCGAAAAGATGTGGATCACGAACGCCGGATTCGCCGATCTCTTCACTGTCTTCGCCAAAATCGACGGCGAGAAATTCACCGCCTTTCTCGTCGAGCGCACATTCCCTGGATTTTCCGTAGGCGCAGAAGAACACAAAATGGGCATTCGCGGATCGTCTACTTGCCCGATCATCCTCAACGACTGCAAAGTGCCGATAGAAAATCTTCTCGGCGAAATTGGGCGCGGCCATATTATCGCCTTTAACATCCTGAATATCGGTCGCTTCAAACTCGGCGCAATGTGCGTCGGTGGCGCGCGAGAGTCCATCAATAACGCGATCGCCTACGCCAAACAGCGTAAGGCGTTCAAGCAGACGATCGCAGACTTCGGCCTGGTTCGCGAAAAAATCGCCAATATGGCCACGCTCGCCTACGTTGGCGAGTCGGTCGTCTTCCGCACTGTCGGGATGATGGACGCGGCTCTTTTCTCGATCGACAAATCTGCTGCAGATGCCCCGAAGAAGACGCTGAAGGCGATCGAAGAGTACGCCGTCGAGTGCTCGATCATTAAAGTGTGGGCCTCAGAAATGCTCGACTACGTGGTCGATGAAACCGTTCAGATCTACGCCGGCTACGGTTTCGTCGAAGAATATCCTGCCGAGCGCGCCTACCGCGATGCGCGCATCAACCGCATCTTTGAAGGCACCAACGAAATCAACCGCCTAATCATCACCGGATTCCTGCTAAAGCGCGCCATGGGTGGCCAACTCCCGCTCATGCCGGCAATCAAGCAATTGATGGATGAAGTCCTTTCCGGACCCTCAGAAAGCCAGGATTTCGAGGGCCCGTTGGCCGACGAACAAAGGCTTGTTTCATCCGCAAAGAAGCTGGGCTTGTTCGCTGCAGGCGCTGCCACGCAGAGATACATGATGCAGATTGAGCAGCAACAAGAAATCATGGGCTCGATCGCTGACATGGTGATGGAGATTTACGTCATGGAATCGGCGCTTCTTCGGACCATGAAGATGGTCGCATCTCAGGGCGAAGCCGGCGCAGCGCTGCCCATCGCCATGACTCGCGTCTATCTCTCGCAAGGCATGGAAAAAATCGAGCACGCAGCGCGTAAGATCATCGCCGCTGTTGCTGATGGCGATATGCTGCGGACTCAGCTTGCAATCCTGCGTCGCCTCGCAAAACACGAGCCTTACAATACGATTGAATTACGCCAGCAGATCGCAGAAGCCGTTATCGAGAAAGGCAAGTACACGATCGCCTGAGTCAATCGAAGGCACCAACCACGAACAAGGCGAGGGTAAATAATAGATTCAGGTTTTCCTTCGTGTAACTTCGTGTTCTTCGTGGTTGAAATCTTTGATCCCGAATATCACATTCCACGTCAACGCTGCGCCGCATCCTCCGACGCGACCAACGCATAACTCACAAACGCCACCGACTTGCTATCCGGAGACCACGACGGCACATTAATCGTCCCCTGCCCGCCGAATAATTTTGCCAGCACGGTAATCTTCTTGTCCGGCAGCGACATCAGGCGCAACATCACATCCTTATTCTCTGGATGCCCAGCTACGTCCTTGTCATACGTCAAAAACACCATCCACTTCCCGTCCGGCGAAATATGGGGAAACCAGTTGTTGTATTCGTCCGCGAACACTTGCTCCTGGCCGCTGCCGTCTGGCTTCATCCGCCAAATCTGCATGTGACCGGTTCGCTCGGAGTTGAAATAAATGTACTCGCCGTCCGGCGAATACTCCGGACCGTCATCAAGGCCCTTCGCAGTCGTGAGCCGGGTCTCATCTCCTCCGCTAGCCGGAATCGTATAGATATCGAATTCGCCGTTGCGCTGTCCAACAAACGCCAGCGTCTTTCCATCCGGAGACCACCCGTGCCAATACGACGGCCCACTCTGGGTGACCCGTCGCGGCGTACCGCCAGCAATTCGGACGACATAGACGAGCGAATCGTGAGCACCAGTTCCGTCCGCCGACCTCGTCTCCTGCGAATTGTCGCTGATCGCGAGTTGGGTCGCATCCGGTGAAATGCCGTGGTCATTATTCACCTTGTCGGCAAATGCTGTGTCAATAGTCGCCGGCGTTCCGCCTGAAACCGGAAGTTTTTCGAGATGTCCGTTGCGATTGAATAGAAAATACGATCCGTCCCGCGCCCAGTTCGGGGCCTCAAAACGTCCTTTCGCAAGATAAACAACCTGGCGATCACCCGAGCTGGCCGCAACCGTCTCGAGTGTGCTGTATAGCGCTGGCTGCTCGCTCGATGGTGGCAACCTCTTCAGCTCAACATTCGAGAACATCGCTTCCTCAACTGCGTCCTTATCATGCGCGCAAACGCCGAGACCGACGTAAAACTCACCTTCGAGTGGAATGCGAATCGATTCGCCGTCATAGGCGAGAGTACCAGCCTGATTCGGAGTCGCGAGAGACATATAAGCATAGTTGCCCCGTCGCGTCAGGCGCAGGAACGCACTCGCAACCTTGGCGGGATATTCATTCCTCCCACTTACAAACGTCACTTTAGTGATTGCAGTCGTGGCAGATTTCACCTCGCGCGTGGTGCCACCCTTCTCATCGCGATATTGCAGCGCTAGAAGCCCATTTCCGTGCAATGCAATATCTACATAGACCGAATCCGGGTCGAGCGATTGACGAAGGATCAGAACTGCTTTCTTGTGTTCATTTCCACGGGTGTCAGGAAACTGAACCAATGCGGATAACGCCACATCGCCCGACACCTTCTTCCACGCAAACTGAAACGCATCCTCCGTGGACCACATGTTGGTTCCGCTGCCGCGCAGAGTGTACGTGCCGGTTTTTGCATCGTAAGTGGTCGAACCAGGGTGGAGTACTTGTCCGACATCGGTATGTTCAGCAAACACTCCGGCTGACTGCTGAGCAATAGAAGCTCTTCCGAAGGAAATTCCCAGCAGTAGCACGGAAGCGAATCTCCACATCAGAATCCTCCTTCAAACGCAGGAAACCAAACTTAGAGACTGGGATTCACGTTGTCAACTTTACGCGGTCACAAGGCAGTTCACCTGATGACCCGATCACCAAGTGACCCGATCTCTGGTTGCCGGTGTAAACTGACCTTTGTTGGAAACCACGGCCCCGTAGCTCAACTGGACAGAGCATCGGTCTTCGGAACCGAGGGTTGGGGGTTCGAGTCCCTCCGGGGTCGCCATTCTAGCCGCACGACAAAACTTCAGCTCACCTGAAAGCTACACATATTACGCACGTAACCTTACCTCGGGCCATTCTGATTGACCCTCAGCCACGCCGCTCCTTAAATTTCTAGAGGGAGATTTGTCATGAAGGACATCCACGAGGTCCTGCGGCGCAAGCAGGCCAAGTACGCCCAGTTGGGGAAACAGATCGAAATGCTGCAACAAGTCGCGGACAAGCTCCGTGAGGTCGCGCCGCTTCTCGCCGAGAACGACGACGATGATTCCTCAATCCTCGCCGATGCCGACGAGCCAACCGCGACGCCTTCCAGGGCTGCCGCGGCTGCAGCATCGCCTTCCGCTCCTGCTTCGAGCCAATCCGCTCCCGCCAAGCCGGCCACGCGCCCTGTCCCTCCGAGATGGCCATGAATCTTGCTGATTCAGGTGTCTTCCAAAGTCACCAGTTACATCTGCACGGAGCCATGCCCCTCAGAACGCATCAATCCCCGTTACACTCTGCCCAATAATCAGCGTGTGGATATCGTGTGTACCTTCATAAGTCTTGACGGATTCGAGGTTCGCCATATGACGGAAGATGGGGTACTCGTCAGCAACGCCATTCGCGCCCAGGATATCGCGGGACATGCGGGCGCACTCGAGCGCCATCCAGACGTTGTTGCGCTTGGCCATTGAGATGTGCTGGTGTTGCACTTTCTCCTGATCTTTGAGCCGGCCGACTTGCAGCACAAGCAGCTGCGCCTTGGTGATCTCGCTGATCATCCACGCCAGCTTTTCTTGGATGAGTTGACGCGACGCGATGGGCTCATCGTGAAACTGCTTGCGGAATAGCGAATACTGCAGCGCGCAATCGTAACAGGCCATGGCAGCCCCGACGGCTCCCCACGCAATTCCGTACCGTGCCTGATTCAGGCACATCAGCGGCGACTTCAATCCCCCAGACTTCGGCAGAAGATTCGACGCTGGCACATGGACGTCCTGAAGGGACAGAGAAGAAGTTACCGACGCTCGCAACGACCACTTGCCGTGAATGTCTTCCGCGCGGAAACCTGGACGATCGGTTTCAACCAGGAATCCCCGAACCTTGTTGTCTTCATCTTCAACCTTCGCCCAAATCACGGCGACATCAGCAATGGATCCGGACGTAATCCACATCTTCTCGCCGTTGAGTACGTACTCGTTGCCCGATTTGCGCGCGCGCGTCCGCATTCCGCCAGGATTCGAACCGAAATCGGGCTCCGTTAAACCAAAGCAGCCAAGCTTCTCACCTTTCTGCATCGCAGGAAGCCATGTTTTCTTTTGTTCATCGCTGCCAAAGGCGTAAATCGGATACATCACCAGCGCCGACTGCACGCTGACGAACGACCGCAAGCCGGAATCGCCGCGCTCGAGTTCCTGCATTACCAAGCCGTATTCGACATTCGACATTTCGGCGCAGCCATAACCCTTGAGGCTCGCGCCAAAGAAGCCCAGCTCGCCCATCGGCTTGACCAGCTCGCGGGGAAAGCGCCCGGCACGATTGCACTCTTCAATAATCGGAATGAGATTGTCTTCAATAAATTTGCGCGTCGTGTCGCGGACGAGGCGTTCGTCGTCATTGAGCAGAGTGTCGAATTCAATGAAATCTACTCCCCGAAATTTAATGGCCATAAGGAACTCGATTTCTGTTTCCGCAAACTTAACAGGTTTTTCCTTCGTGCACCTTCGTGTCCTTGGTGGTTTATGCCTTTTGAAAATCTGTGGAACCACAAAGGGCATGAAGGTTCACGAAGGATACCAACGAGAAAACGTTCGACCTTAGCAGACCCACTCCAAGGTGGTCAAACTAGTGCCGCAACTCCGAGGTATCGCTGGTGTTCCTGCCGCCGTACCTGCTTGACAACTCTTTTACACAAGTAAACAGGGGCGGAAGCTACTCTCCGCATCTATACTTTTAGGGCCTCGAATGCGCTTGCGATTGCAAATTTGTCTGCCGGCAGCCCTGGTTCTGCTCACGTTGCCGGCCCTGGGTGCAACATCCAGCGTTTCGGGCCACCCGCTTGACCACGGGTTCCAGCTTCTCTATAACCTCGATTTCGAGAGCGCGCACAATATTTTTTCCGGATGGGAGCAAAGCCACCCTGACGATCCGCTCGGTCCCACGTTCGACGCCGCTGGCCTGCTTTTTTCTGAATTTCACCGGCTCGGAATTCTCGAATCCCAGTTCTTCGAGACCGATAAGAAATTCGAAGACCGCCCTAAGCTGAAGCCCGACCCTGCTATCCGCGCTCGCTTCGATGTCGAAATAAGGAAGGCTCAGACTGCCGCCAGGGCCCGCCTTGCAAAGAACTCGCGCGACAAGGATGCGCTTTTCGCCATGACCTTGACCAACGGCCTGCAGGCCGACTACGCCGCGCTGGTCGAAAAACGAAACCTCGACTCGCTTCACTATACGAAAGAGTCGACCATGTGGGCGGGACAGACGCTTGCCGTGGATCGCGAGTGCTATGACGCGCATATTGCAGGCGGTATCAGTAAATACATCGTCGGCAGCATGGCGGCGCCAGTCCGGTGGTTGGTGAGGCTCGGCGGAGTTTCCGGCGACAAACAAGCGGGAATTCAGGAGTTGAAACTCGTCGCCGACCGCGGACACTATCTGGCGCCGTTTGCCAACATTCTCCTCGCCATCGCCTATGTGCGCGAGCATGACAAGGATCGCGCTAGGGCCTTGCTGGCGAATCTCCGCCAGGAGTTCCCTTCAAACCCGCTCTTCTCGCAGGAGATTGCCAGACTCGATTCCGGCAGATAATCCTTGCTTTTCATCATCCTTTAACATGCTCCAGATACATTGCTTCTTGATGCTCAGAAGATGCGCTGCTTTATACTGATAAGGGCTGTATCTCTCTAGATCGGTTGCGATTCCCCTTCTCAATAGCCAGCCATGGCATCGCTCTCTGTCGACAATCCGGCGTATTACATCAACCGCGAGCTTTCGTGGCTGCAATTCAACCGGCGCGTGCTCGAAGAAGCGCAGGATGAAACCAATCCTCTGCTTGAGCGGCTGAAGTTCCTCTCCATCAGCGCCAGTAATCTCGACGAATTTTTCGAAGTGCGCATCGCCGGGATGGTCCAGCAAATTGAAGATGGCTATACGGAAGCTGGACCCGACGGTCTCACCCTGCTTGAGCAACGCGATGCGGTTTCCGAGAACGTGCATCAGTTTATCGACGAGCAATACCGATGCTGGAACGACCAGTTGCGTCCGCAACTCTCCGCCAAAGGCATTCGCGTTCTCGGAATTGACGAGCTCGATGAAGATGCTCGCGCTTTTGTCGAAGACTATTGCGAGCGCGAACTCGATCTGCTGCTTACGCCTGTAACCATCGATCCCGCGCATCCGTTTCCGCGCGTGATCAACAAGGCATTATGCGTCGCGTTTCTTCTGCGCCGGCGCCGCCGTTCATCTTTGACTTATACCGGCGTTGTCACTGTTCCGCGCGCATTGCCGCGCCTTGTCAGGCTGCCTTCGAACGGCACCACCGACTTCATCTTTCTCGCTGACCTTGTCTCTTATCACGCAGCGCGGATGTATAACGGCTATGACATCATCTCCTCCGCTGCCTTCCGAGTCACGCGCAACAGCAATCTTTATTTGGCGGAAGAGGAATCGCGCAACCTGCTGGAATCGGTTCGCACCGAACTTCATAATCGGCGCAAAGGCGACGCGGTGCGACTCGAAATCGAAGCCAGCGCCGATCCGGAAATTACCGATCGCCTGCGCACGAATTTTGGCCTGGAGCCGTGGCAGGTATTTCGCGTCGATGGCCCGGTGAACCTGCCGCGCCTATTCAACATTTACGAACAAACGGATCGCCCGGATCTCAAGTACAAGCCCTTTGTCCCGCGTGAACTGCGGCTCACTGCCAAATCTCAGGACCTTTTCGAGGAACTCCGGCGTCATGATGTTTTGCTGCACCATCCATTCGATTCGTTCGATTCTGTTGTGTCGTTTATTGAGACAGCCGCTGAGGATCCGAACGTTCTCTCGATCAAGCAAACTCTGTATCGAACCAGCGCCAATTCTCAAATCGTACAAGCTCTTGCCTCAGCCGCCTCAAAAAAGGAAATCACGGCTGTGGTTGAACTGAAGGCGCGATTTGACGAAGCCTCCAACATCCGATGGGCGCGGGATTTGGAAGATGCCGGAGTGCAGGTGTTTCACGGCCTGGTCGGACTCAAGACCCATTGCAAACTCAGCCTGGTCGTTCGTAAAGATCCTGACGGCGTTTCGCGCCAGTATGCTCATCTCGGAACCGGGAATTACAATTCAACCACGGCTCGCATCTACACCGATCTCGGCCTTCTGACCGCCGATCCGGAGATCACCAGCGCCGTTCATGATGTCTTCGCTTTTCTCACCGCTTATTCCGAGCAATCGAGTTACTCACCGCTGATGGTGGCGCCAGTTAACCTCGCGGAAAACTGCATGGCTCTGATCTCGCGCGAAATCGATCACGCGCGCCAGGGCCGCCCCGCTCGGATTATCGCCAAGATGAATGCCCTACTCGATAAAAACATCATCGCCGGCCTCTATCGCGCTTCCCAGGCGGGAGTTGAAATCGATCTCATCGTGCGCGGGACGTGTGCGCTTCGTCCAGGGATTCGTGGGATCAGCGATCGTATTCGGGTACGCAGTATCGTCGGCCGATTCCTTGAGCACAGCCGTATCCTTTATTTCGCCAACGGCGGTCAGGATTCCATTTACCTGGGCAGCGCAGACTGGATGCCGCGAAATTTTTACGAACGCGTGGAAGTAATGTTCCCTGTAAAAGATCCGTTATTGCGCGAGCGCATCAAGCATGAGATTCTCGATGCTTATCTCGCCGATACCGTGAAGGCTCGCGTTTTGCAGAAAAATGGCTCTTACTTGCGCGCCTGGAAAGCTGCCGGAAGGCGTAGGGCGCCAGTTCCGGGCTTCAACGCGCAAGAATTTTTGTTGGCTGTCGCGGAAGGAAAAGCCGTGCCCGGATCAATTCCCGCCATGCGTGAGCGGCCGAAACCTCCGCGGGCGCGCTCTCGAAAGACGATTAGGCTCTCATGATTATCTATCTCGTGCGTCACGCCAGCGCCGGACAGCATCTTACGAATCCCAAAAAGGACGAGAAGCGCCCGCTCGATTCCGACGGCATCGAACAGTGCGGCTTCATCGGTCGCGCCCTCGCCGCGTTGAACGCTCAGCCTGATCTGATTATCTCCAGCCCTCTCAAGCGCGCCACCCAAACCGCATCGCTCGTGGGAAATGAACTTGGCTACGAGGGAAAATTGCAACTCGAAGCCGCCATGCGCCCGGAAGGTTCTTTTGCGGATTTCCGGCGTATGCTCGAAAAATACTCCAAGTATGACGCCATCATGGTCGTTGGCCACAATCCCAGCATTGCGGAATTTCTCTCCAAAATTATTGCGAAATCCGGGTGTCAGGCTTTCGTGGATTTCAAGAAGGGTGCCGTCGCGCGGGTCGAAACCGGCCGGCAGTCAGCAATCCTGAACTGGTTTTTGACTCCGAAGCTGGCGCGCGAAATTCAAGCAGCCGCAGTCGCAGCTGAAAAGTCCAAGCCAAAAACTTCGCGGAAGTAGTCCGTTTCTTTTTCAACGGCCCACAATTCCAAGTCCACGTTCAAGGG
>Ga0070741_10005457_pt1 | contig 28274 bp, 25 predicted proteins | sample Coa_R1_4_FD_66440 | JGI IMG/M metagenome (GOLD analysis project Ga0070741, IMG submission 66440) | Surface soil microbial communities from Centralia Pennsylvania, which are recovering from an underground coalmine fire - Coalmine... | ecosystem: Environmental > Terrestrial > Soil > Unclassified ... | reverse complement strand
TCGATTGCTGTCTGCCTCGTGCTGCTCGGCTCCGCTTGTGCATCGACCGGTCGTCCCGGCGAAGCGACGCGCACCGCGCGCGATACCGTCGCGAGCTGCGCGCCGGGCTACGTCGAGGACGCGTTCTCCGGAACGTGCGAGCCCTACAACGGCGTGCAGCAGCGACAGGCCGGACCGATCCGCCAGACCCTCGGCGGCGCCATGGCCCAGCCGGGATTGCTACGCCGCTAGCCCGAGTCGCGCCAAGAGCTTCGTCTCCAGATCGCAGCTGACCTGTTCGACGTCCTTCGGGCCGCCAAGTTCGGCGACCTGCGTCATCTGCAGACCCTGATACCCGCATGGATTGATCCGGCCGAACGGCTCGAGGTCCATGGCGACGTTCAACGCCAGCCCGTGATAGCTGCAGCCGTTGCGCACGCGCAGGCCGAGCGACGCGATCTTCTTTCCCGCGACGTAGACGCCCGGCGCATCGCGGCGTGATGCGGCCTCGATGCGATACCCCGCGAGCGTATCGACGATCGCGTCCTCGATCCGCGTGACCAGCGAGCGGATGCCGTAGCCGAGGCGCCGCAGATCGACCATCACGTAGCCGACGAGCTGACCGGGGCCGTGATAGGTGACCTGCCCGCCGCGATCGGCCTGCACGACCGGGATGTCGCCCGGCGCGAGAACATGCTCGGCCTTGCCCGCTTGTCCCTGGGTGAACACGCGCGGATGCTGCAGCAGCCAGATCTCGTCGGGCGTCGATTCGTCGCGCGACTGTGCGAACGCGCGCATCTCGTCGAACACGCTCTGATAGTCGCGCACGCCGAGACGGCGCACACGCGCGAGCGGCGCTCGCGTCAGGCGAGCAGCTTCGCCTTGTGCGCCAGGAATAACTGAAACGCCTCTTTCCATTTCGGTCCCGGCTTGCCGCTGCCGACAGCGCGCCCGTCGAGCTTCGTCACCGCGAGCACTTCGCGCGTCGCGCTGGTGAGCCAGATCTCCTCGGCGGTGCGCAGCTCTTCGAGCGTCAACGCGCGCTCGGTGATCGGATGATGGTTGCGCTCGAGCAGGTTCACCAGCAGGCGCGTGACGCCGGGCAGGATGTCGGGCCCGAGCGGCGGCGTGACGATGCCGTCGCCGAACACGCAGAACACGTTGCTCGACGCGCCCTCGGTGACGCGGCCGTCGCGATGCAGGATCGCTTCGTTGCAGTCGGCGTCGCGCGCGGACTGCGTCGCGAGCACGTTGGGCAACAGCGCGAGCGATTTGATGTCGCAGCGATGCCAGCGGACGTCGGGCAGGGTGATCGCGCCGACGCCATCGCGCCGCGCGGCTTCGGTTGGCACCGGCAGCGGATTGCACATGCCGACGATGGTCGGCTTCGCCTTCTCGGGGAACGGATGGCCGCGCCGCTCGCCGACGCCGCGCGTCACCTGCACGTAGACCATCAGGTTGCCGTCGGCGGCGAGCGCACGATTGCGCGCGATCAGTTCTCCGACGAGCGCAGTCCACTCCGCTTCGGTGTGCGGATCGGCGATGCGGATTTCCTTCAGGCTCCGCGCGAGACGCTGCAGATGCTCGCGCAGCTGAAAACCGCGACCCGCGTACACCGGCACGACCTCGTAGACGCCGTCGGCGAACAGGAAGCCGCGATCGAGGATCGACACGCTCGCCTGCGACACCGGCACCCACGCGCCGTTGACGAACGCGATCGGCTCCGGCGCGGCAGCGGGCGAGGGGTTCAGCGCAGTCGCCATCAGTAGCCGATCCACAGGCGGATCTGATCGATCGCCTGCTTGGTGAACGAGCCCTTCGGCACCGGCTTCAACGCGACGAGCGGAAGCTTCTGCAGCTCCTTGCCGTCGAGCGTGACAGTGACCGTGCCGAGCGGCTGACCCGCTTCGACCGGCGCGATCGCCTTGTCGATCGTCGACGGCGTGACGACGAGCTTGTTCGCCTCGCCGTGCGGCACCGTGAAGAACTGCTGGCTCGGCACGCCGACGGCGACGGTCTCTTCGGTGCCTTTCCACACACGCACCGTCGCGACCGACTTGTCGCCGCCGAACATCGGCACCGTGTCGAAGAAGCGGAAGCCGTAATTCAGCAGCTCGAGGCTCGCCTGCGCGCGATACTTGATGCTCTTGGTGCCCATCACGGCGGCGATCAGGCGGCGCCCGTCGCGCTGCGCCGACGACAGCAGGCAGTAGCCCGCGGCCTCGGTGTGGCCGGTCTTGATGCCGTCGACGCTCGGGTCCATGTCGAGCAGGATGTTGCGATTGCCCTGCTTGATCTTGTTGTAGGTGAAGTCGCGCTCCGCGAAGATCTTGTACTGCTCGGGGAAGTCGCGGATCAGGGCGCGCGCCAGCGTCGTCAGGTCGCGCGCCGTCGTGTAGTGCTTCGGATCCGGCATGCCCGACGCGTCCATGAAGTGCGAGTTCTTCATGCCGAGCTTCGCCGCGTAATCGTTCATCACCTGCGCGAACACTTCCTCGCTGCCGGCGAGATGCTCGGCGAGCGCGAGGCTCGCGTCGTTGCCGGACTGGATGATCACGCCGCGCAGCAGGTCTTCGACCTTCACGCGCGAGCCCACGTCGAGGAACATGCGCGACTCGTTGCTGCCGAGCCCGCGCCGCCACGCTTTCTCGCTGATCAGCACCTCGTCGGTCGCCTTGATGCGGCCCTGCTTGATGTAGTCGAACGCGATGTAGACGGTCATCACCTTGGTGATCGACGCCGGCTCGACCTGCGCGTCCGGGTCGCGTCCCGCCAGCAGCGCGCCGCTGCCGAAATCCACGAGCGCGTAGCTTTTCGCGTCCATGCCCGGCGGCTCCGGGACATTGGCCGCAAACGCTGCGGAAGAGGCGAGGAGGACAACAGCGGTGAGGAGAGCTTTCATGCGAGGCGTGAGCGAAAAGGAGAGGCGGAGCCCGGATCGATCGGGCGCGCAATTCTACAATGTCGCCATGCAATGGTTCGATGCCAATTTCCGCGCCGAGGCGCGCGAGAACCTGCGGCTGGCCGGCCCGCTGATCGCGGCGCAGCTGGCCGGCGTCGGCATGGGCGTCGTCGACACCATCTGGGCCGGACGGCTCGGCAGCCAGACGCTCGCGGCGGTCGCCGTCGGCACCAATCTCAACGTCATCTTCTTCGTCTTCTTCATGGGCATGCTGATGGCGTGCTCGCCGATCGTCGCGCATCGCGCCGGCGCCGGTGAGGCCGACGCGCGCGTCGGCGGCTTCGTGCGCGAGACGCAGCTGCTCGCGCTCCTGCTCGGCGCGATCTGGGTCATCGCGGCGCATCTCGTCGCTGCGCCGGTGTTGCTGCACCTCGGGCTCGAGCCGGCGACCGCGCAGATCGCCGTCGATTTCCTGCGCGCGTTCAGCTGGAGCGGGCTCGGTACGGCGCAGTGGTTCGTCCTGCGCTTCACCGCGGAAGGCGTCGGCGTCACGGCGCCGACGTTCTATTCGGGCCTGCTCGGTCTTGCTACCAACGCGCTCCTCGACTGGATCCTGATGTACGGGAAATTCGGCTTCCCCGCGATGGGCGCGATCGGCTGCGGCTGGGCGACCACGATCTCATCGGTGTTGATGGCCGCGCTGATGGCGTGGCAATTCCGCAGCAACGTGAAGCTGCGCGCGTTGCACGTCTTTGGGGGTCGCCCTTCAGGCCGACGCTTCTTGAGCGAAGTGCACGAGGTCCTGAAGCTCGGCCTCCCGATCGCGCTCACGCTCGTCGCCGAGGCAAGCTTGTTCGTCGTCGCCGCGATGCTGATGGCGAGCTTCGGCGATCGCACCGTCGCGGCGTACCAGGTCGCGATCAATTTCGCGTCGGTGCTGTTCATGATCCCGCTCGGCATCGCGCTGGCGACCACGGTGCGCGTCGGTCACGCCGCCGGCGCCGGCTTGCCGTGGATGGCGCGCGCTCGCGGCCGCGTCGGCATGCAGCTCGGACTGATCAACGCGGCGTCGAACGCGCTCATCATGCTGGTGTTCCCCGGCGTGATCGTCGCGATCTACACCGAGGACACGGCGATCGCGACGCAAGCGATCGTGTTCTTGTGGCTCGCGGCCGCGTTCCAGTTCTTCGACGGCCTGCAGGTCACCGCCAACGGCGCCCTGCGCGGCATGAAGGACACGCGCGTGCCGATGCTGATCACGGTCGCGGCATACTGGCTGATCGGCATGCCGAGCGCGGTCGCGCTCGGTTTCCATACGACGCTCGCCGCCGAGGGCATCTGGTGGGGACTGACGATCGGGCTCGGCATCGCGGCGATCGGCCTGTCGTTGCGCTTTCTCCATGGCGCCAAGGCGTCTGTCGTTATGCCTTGATCGACGCGAGCGAAGGCGCACAATAAGCGCCCCGCGGAATGAGCCAAGGAGATTCTCATGGCATTGCAGCTCGGCGACATCGCACCCGACTTCGAAGCCGACACCACCATCGGCAGGATCAAGTTCCACGACTGGCTCGGCAAGAGCTGGGGCGTGCTGTTCTCGCATCCGAAGGACTACACCCCGGTTTGCACCACCGAGCTCGGCTACACGGCCAAGCTCAAGAGCGAGTTCGACAAGCGCGGCGTGAAAGCGATCGGCCTGTCGGTCGACTCGGTCGAGGATCACAAGGGCTGGACCAAGGACATCGAGTCGACGCAGAACGTGAAGGTCAATTTCCCGATGATCGCGGATGCCGACATGCGCGTCGCGAACCTCTACGGGATGATCCATCCGAAAGCGTCGGATCGCTTCACCGTGCGCTCGGTGTTCGTGATCGACCCGAACAAGAAAGTGCGGCTGACCATCACCTATCCCGCGTCGACCGGCCGCAACTTCGACGAAGTGCTGCGCGTGATCGACTCGCTGCAGCTCACCGACAAGCACAAAGTGGCGACGCCGGTGAACTGGAAGCAGGGCGAGGACGTGATCATCGTGCCGTCGGTGTCGAACGACGACGCGAAGAAGCTGTTCCCGGCCGGCTGGAAGGAAGTGAAGCCCTACCTGCGCGTGGTGCCGCAGCCCAAGTCGTAGTCACTCGCGCTTCGGCAGAGGGTCTTTCCGCGACCGCACGCGGCAGGGACGCCGCGTCCGGAGCGTACACGGATGTATTCACAGCGATCGCGGAAAGACCCTCTGACGAAGCATTACCACCGCCATCGTTGGCTCACCGCGCTCAGCGTCTCGGTGATCCTGTCCGTCGCGCTCTATCTCGTCGTGCTGATCAGCGCGGACGCGAGCCGCGTGCTCGACGCCGCGCGCCGGCTGTCGGCGAGCGGCTGGTGCGCGGTCCTCGCGCTCTCGCTCGGCAACTACGCGTTGCGCTTCGTGCGCTGGCACCTCTATCTGCGACGCCTCGGCCACCGCATTCCGTGGCCGCGTCATCTCGCGATCTACATCTCGGGATTCGCGATGACCACGACGCCGGGCAAGGCCGGCGAAGCCATCCGCTCGCTCTATCTGCACGCGCGCGGCGTTCCGTATCCGGTCAGCCTCGCGGCGCTGTTCTCCGAGCGCCTGGTCGATCTGCTGTCGGTGCTCGCGCTGGCGGCGATCGGCATCGCGGCGCTCGGCGTGAGCGGCACGTGGGTCGCCATCGCCGGCGCGATCGGTCTCATCGCGGTGCTGCTCGTGCGCAGCCCGACGATCGTCGCGCTCACTGCACGCATGCCGATCTCCCATGATCGGCTCGCGCACTGGCGCAATCATTTCGTCCATCTGCTGCAAAGCTCCGCTTCGCTGCTCGAGCCCCGACTGCTCATCGCCGCGCTCCTGCTCGGGGTCGTCAGCTGGGGCGCCGAAGGTGTGGGACTGCACGTGATCGCCGAATCGCTCGGATTGACCGTAAGCCTGCCGCGGGCAGTCGGGATTTACGCGCTCGCCATGCTCGGTGGTGCGGCAAGCCTCGTCCCCGGCGGGCTGGGCGGCGCCGAAGCGGTGATGGCGGGCCTGCTCGCCGCATCGGGCGCTGGGGTTCCGGAGGCCGTCGCCGCCACGCTGATCTGCCGCGCGGCGACGCTGTGGTTTGCGATACTGTTGGGCATGATCGCGATGGGGGTCTTACAGGTGCGCAAGACGTGGCAGGCGTGAGCGCCGAGCCGGTCCTCTGCGTGGACCTCGACGGCACGCTGATCCACACCGATCTGCTCTACGAATCGGTCCTGACGCTGCTGCGCCAGTCGCCGCTGTCGATCCTGAAGCTGCCGCTCTGGCTGCTGCGCGGGCGCGCCCACTTCAAGCAACAGGTCGCGCTGCGCGTGCAGCCCGACGCCGCGAATCTCCCGTACAACGACGCGCTCGTCGCCGAGCTCAAGCGCGAACGCAGCCGCGGACGTCGCATGGTGCTGGTCACCGGCAGCCCGACGGCATTCGCGCAGCAGGTCGCGGAGAAGCTCGGCTTGTTCGACGAAGTACTCGCGACCGACGAAGCGGTGAACCTGACCGGTCGGCGCAAAGCTGAGCGGCTCGTGCAGCGCTTCGGCGTGCGCGGCTACGACTACGCCGGCGACAGCTACGCCGACGTGCCGGTGTGGTCGCAGGCGCGTGAAGGCTGGACCGTCGATGCGCCGGCGATGGCCTTGAAGGTCGCTACCGGCGCGCGCTTCACGCATCGCTTCGACCGGCCGCGCGCTTCGCCGCTGCTGTATCTCAAGGCGATCCGCGTGCATCAGTGGCTGAAGAACCTGCTCGTGTTCGTGCCGCTGCTCGCTGCGCACCTGGCCGGGCAGGTTTCGCTGCTCGCCGACGCGGCGCTGATGTTCGTCGCGTTCAGCCTGTGCGCGTCGAGCGGCTACGTGCTGAACGACCTGTTCGATCTCGCCGCCGATCGTGCCCATCCGCGCAAGCGCAAGCGCCCCTTCGCGAGCGGCGCGCTGCCGCTCACGCACGGCATCGTCATGGTGCCCGCGCTGCTGGCGACCGCGATGGCGATCGTGGGCTTGCAGCTCGGGCTGCTCGCGCTCGCTGTGCTCGTCACCTACTACTTCGGCACGCTTGCGTACTCGCTGTTCCTGAAGCAGCGCGCGATCGTCGACGTCATCACGCTCGCGGGCTTGTACACGCTGCGCATCATCGCGGGCTCGGCGGCGACGCTGATCTGGCCGTCGTTCTGGCTGCTCGCCTTCTCGATGTTCCTGTTCTTCAGCCTCGCGGTGGTCAAGCGCTACAGCGAGGTCCTGTCGGTGCAGGCGCGCGGCGAAGCGCAGCTGCACAGCCGCGGCTATCGCACGGAAGATCGCCTCGTGCTCTCGGTGATGGGCGTCGCCAGCGGCTTCATGGCGGTGCTCGTCCTCGCGCTCTACGTGCAGAGCGGGCCGGTGCGCAGCCTCTATCACTACCCGGCGCTGGTCTCGCTGCTGTGCCCGCTGATGCTCTACTGGATCTGCCGCACCTGGTTCAAGGCGCACCGCGGCGAGATGCACGACGACCCGCTGGTGTTCGCCGCGACCGATCGCATCAGCCTCGTCGTCGCGGCGTTGTTCGCGCTGATCCTGATCGTCGCGACCTGATGCAATCCTGGGGCCGGCTGCCGACGGCGCCGCAGGAAGGCGCGCGCATCTCCTTCCGCGGCGATCCGCTGCCGTCGACCGACGGCCGCAGCATGCTGCCGCGCGGGCTCGGCCGCAGCTATGGCGATGTCTGCCTCAACGATCAGGGCCGCCTGCTGCTGTCGCGGCCGCTCGATCGCTTCATCGCGTTCGACCCCGACAATGGCCTGCTCCGCTGCGAAGCGGGCGTGAGCCTCGCCGAGATCCTCGCGTTCGCGGTGCCGCGCGGCTGGTTCCTGCCGGTCACGCCGGGCACCAAGTTCGTCACCGTCGGCGGCGCGATCGCCAACGACGTGCACGGCAAGAATCACCATCGCGTCGGCAGCTTCGGCGCCCACGTGCGCGCGCTCGAGCTCCTGCGCTCCGACGGCACGCGCATCTTCTGCAGCGCAACCGAGAACGCCGACTGGTTCGGTGCGACCATCGGTGGCCTCGGACTCACCGGCTTCATCACCACGGCGGAGCTGCAGCTGCGGCGGGTGACTGCCGCGACGATGGACGTGACCACCGTTCGCTTCAGCCGCCTCTCCGAGTTCTTCGAGCTGTCGCGCGCGTGCGATGCGACCCACGAGTACACCGTCGCCTGGCTCGACTGCTTCGCGCGCGAGGGGAATCTCGGTCGCGGATTGTTCATGCGCGCGAACCATGCCGAAGGCGATCCGCAGCGCCTGTCCTCAGAGCGCGTGCGCCATCCGCGCGTGAGCGTTCCCTTCGCGCCGCCGATCTCGGCGGTGAATCCGCTGACCTCGCGCGCCTTCAACGCGCTCTACTACCCGCTGTCGCGCGTCGGCGAGCGCCGCCAGCACTACGAGCCGTACTTCTATCCGCTCGACGGCGTCGGCAACTGGAATCGCATGTACGGCCCGCGCGGCTTCTATCAGTACCAGTGCGTGGTGAGCTCGCCGGAGGCTATCCGGGAATTGCTCGACGTCGTCGCGAAATCCGGCGCCGCGTCGTTCCTGAACGTGCTGAAGGCGTTCGGCGATCGCGCGTCGCCCGGCTGGCTGTCGTTCCCGCGCGCGGGCTACACGCTCGCGCTGGATTTCCCCAATCGCGGCGGGGATACTCTGCGCCTCTTCGACACGCTCGATCGCATCGTCCTCACCGACGGCGGCGCGCTCTATCCGGCGAAGGACGCGCGGATGTCCGGCGCGCTGTTCCGGCAGGCGTATCCGCGCTGGCACGATCTCGAGCGCATGCGCGATCCGAACTTCTCCTCCAATCTCTGGCGGCGCGTCACAAGGGAATGACATGCAGAAAGTGCTGATCATCGGTGCGACGTCCGCGATCGCCGAAGCCACGGCGCGGTGCTTCGCGGCCGAAGGCGCGACGCTGCATCTCGTCGCGCGCAACGCGCAGCGCCTCGACGCCATTGCCGCCGATCTGCGTGTGCGCGGCGCGCCGCAGGTGAGCGTCGGCATCCTCGACGTCGACAATCTCGCCGCCCACGCGGTGACGCTCGACACCGCGGAGCAGGCGCTCGCCGGCGGCATCGACGTCGCGCTCGTCGCGCACGGCACGCTGCCGGACCAATCCGCGTGCAGCGCCTCGACCGAGATCAGCCTGCGCGAATTCCACACCAATGCCGTGACGACGATCGCGCTGCTGAACGCGCTGGCGCAGCGCTTCGAGCGGCAGGGGCGGGGCACGATCGCGGTGATCTCCTCCGTCGCCGGCGATCGCGGGCGGCAGAGCAATTTCCTCTATGGCTCCGCGAAGGCGGCGGTGTCGACGTTCGCAGCGGGACTGCGCAATCGCCTGTTCGCGCGCGGCGTGCACGTCATGACGGTGAAGCCCGGCTTCGTCGACACGCCGATGACGGCGCAGTTCAAGAAAGGCGCGCTGTGGGCCTCGCCGCAGCAGGTCGGCGAGTCGATCCACGCGGGGATCGCAAAGCGTCGCGACGTGCTCTATGTGCCGGGGTTCTGGCGGTTGATCATGCTGATCATCGTGAGCGTCCCGGAATTCGTCTTCAAGCGGCTGAAGCTCTGAGCCCGACGCCGTCGAGGAAGGCCGCCGTCTCCGCAAACTCGCGCTCGATGCGGCCGATGAGCTCCCCGCTGCGGTCCAGGTTGCGCTCGCGTCCGCAGAGCTCCATCGCGTCGAACAGCTCGGCGAGCTGATTCATCCCCGCGACCGCGCTCGCGCCGATGCAGCGGTGCGCGATGCGCTCGATGTCGGCGGCGGCGCGGCTTTCCACGGCCGTGCGCAGGAGCGCGACCTGCTCCGCCACGAAGGAACGGTACAGGTCCTTGAGCCGCTGCAGCATCGCCGGATTGCCGCGCGCGGCCTCGACCAGGCGCGACGGATCGCGCGCCGGCCGCGGGCGCGCCGCCGGCGGGCTTTCGGGTCGCGCTCTCTCGCGTGCAGCAAAGCGCTCGAGTGCGCCGCGCATCGACTCCAGCGTCGTCGGCTTGGCGATGTAGTCGTCCATGCCGGCGGCCAGGCATTTCTCGCGATCGCCCGGCATCGCGTGCGCCGTCATCGCGACGATCCACGTGTGGTGCTCGCCGCCGGTCTCCTTCGCGCGGATGCGCGCGGTGGCAGCGTAGCCATCGAGCTCGGGCATCTGGCAATCCATGAAGACGACGTCGTAGTGACTGCGCTCGACGGCTTGCACGGCTTCGACGCCGTCGCCGACGCACACCGCGTGCACGCCGAGCTTCTCGAGGAGGTAAGCCGCGACTTCCTGGTTGAGCTGGTTGTCCTCGGCGATGAGGACGCGGCAGTCCTGCGCGACGACGCTGGCGCGCGCGATCTCGGCGCCTTCGTCCACGTGCCGCGCGGAAGCGTCGCCGAGATCGAGCAGCGCGCTGTAGAGCGCGCAGCGCCGAACCGGCTTCTTGAGCACCGCGTCGATGCCGGCCGGTCGCTTCGCTCCGGCGCGCGCCGGGGCTTGCAGGAGCGCGATCTTCACGCCCGCGAATCGCTCGTCGGCGCGGATTTTGCGCGCGAGCTGCAGCCCATCGGTCACCGGCATCTGCTGGTCGATCAGGACGAGATCGAGCGTCGCACCCGCATGCAGCGCCGCCTCGAGCTGCATCAGCGCCGCGTCGGCGGTGGCGACGGCATCGACCTGCATGCCCCACTCCAGGAGATCGGCGCTGATCGCTTCGCGCGTCGGCGCGTGATCGTCGACCAGCAGCACGCGGCGCCGCGGCGGCGGCTCGATCATCGCGCCCTGCGCTGCGGCGTCGAGCTGGAGCTGCGCCGTGAACCAGAACGTGGCCCCCTGGCCCGGCGTGCTGTCGACGCCGATGTCTCCGCCCATCAGGCCGACCAGGCGCTTGCAGATCGAAAGACCGAGTCCGGTGCCGCCGTACTTGCGCGTGGTCGAGCTGTCAGCCTGCGTGAAGGGCTGGAACAGCTTGCGGCAGCTCTCCTCGGAGATGCCGAGCCCGGTGTCTTGCACCGACAGCCTGACGGTGGCGTGTGCGTCGGTCGTCTCGACCAGCGTCGCCGAGACCACGATCTCGCCGCGATGGGTGAACTTCACGGCGTTGGAGAGCAGGTTGATCAGCACTTGCCGCAAGCGCGCGGGATCGCCGCGCAGGCCGTGCGGCAGCCGGCGATCGTAGAGCAGGGCGAGATCGAGGCCCTTCGCCTGCGCCTGATCGGCGGCGACCTCCATCGCGCCTTCGACGACCGCGCGCAGGTCGAGCTCGGCGACCTCGAGCGACATCATCCCGGCTTCGCCCTTGGAGAAGTCGAGCACGTCGTCGATGATCGTCAGCAGCGACTCGGCCGAGAAGCGCATGCGCTCGGCGATCTCGCGTTGCGGCGGCGACAGCTGGGTGTCGAGCAGCTTGCTGTTGAGCCCCATCACCGCGTTCATCGGCGTACGGATCTCGTGGCTCATGTTGGCGAGGAATTCGCTCTTGGCCTTCGCCGCGGCTTCTGCCGCGGTCTTGGCGACGAGCAGCTCCTTCGCGGTCTGCCGCAGCTTCGCCTGGTCGGCGCGCTGCGCGGTCGCGTCCCAGTACACGCCGACGGCGCGCTGCGGCATCTTGGCACCGTCCTCGAACAGGAATTCCGCGCGCGAGGCGACGATGTGCTCGCTGCCGTCGGGCCAGCGCACGCGGTACTCGACGTCGTAGGGCTTGCGCTTGCGCAAGCCGGCGAGCAGCGCATTGGACACGCGGTCGACGTCGTCGGGATGCAGCATGCCGATCCAGTCCTCGAACTTGCCGCTGAACGTCCCGGGCTTGAGCCCGAAGATGCGGTGGCAGTTGTCGTCCCAGGTGAGCCGGCGCGCGACCGGATCGCTGGACCAGATGCCGAACGAAGCCGCGCGCATCGCGAGCGACAGCGTCGCCTGATACTCGCGCATCGCCTCGTGCGTCGCGCGATGGCGCGTGTTGTCCCACGACACGCCGACCCAGCGTACCAGCCGCCCGGCGTCGTCGTAGATCGGCTGCGCGCGCGAGCCGATGTAGCGGCGCGTCCCGTCGGGCAGCTTGATGCTGTACTCGTGATCGTAGGGCCTGCGCTCGAGCATCGCCGTGCGGAACTCATTGCGGATGGCGGTGGCTTCGGCAGGCGACAGCGCCTTCACGAAATCGTCGAACGTGTGCGTGTACTCGTCGGGCGCCGGCACGCCGAGCAGATGCCGCGAGTTGTAGTCGAGGAAGAGCTTGTTGGCGCGCACGTCGCTCGACCACAGGCCGAGCCCGGTCGCGGAAACCGACAGCTTCATGTGCTCGTGCGCATCGGACAGTGCGCGGTGCGTGGCTTCGCTCTCCGCCATCATCGGCCACACGTACAGCGCAATCGCGACGATGAAGAACGCGAGCGAGGCGGCGTCGGGCGAGATCACGCCGGAGACGAAGATGTCGCGCAGGGTGAAGGCAGCCGCGATGGTCGACAGCGACGCCACGAGCGCGATGCGGAAGGTGGCGAGCCCGTAGCGCAATCCGTGCTCGAGCATGGTCACCAGCACGTAGAGCTGCAACGGCATCGCAGAGTGCGGGTCGCTCGCGATGCCGAGCGAGATGGCCGGCACCTCGATCGCCATCATCGCGTAGGGCAGGCGGGCCCTGAGCGGATGGCGCCGGTCGTACCACTGCACGAGCGCGAAGGCGCCGCAGCCGAACACGCACAACAGCTGGAACCCGAGAAGGTCGAGGAGCCCGGGCGCAACGGCGCCGAGCACGGTCACGTACACGAAGGCGGCGCCGCCGAACAGGTAGCGGATCAGGAATGGCGACGGTAGTCGCCGCTGCTGGTTTTGCTGCATCCCTGCCGGCCCCCCCGCCGGTCCACCCTTGTATACGTCAACCGGGGAGCAGCGGCAAGAACGGCCGGTCAGCCCTCGGCGGCGGCGATGGCGAGCTCGGTTGCCGTGTCGAGCAGATCGGGCAATTTGCTGGCCCCGCGTGTGCGCAGGCAGTCGCGCACGAGCTCCTCGATCCCGCCAACCAGCGCCAGCAGGCGAGCGTCGGAAACCGTCTTCACGCGCGCGCCGTCGCGGCGGGCGATGCGCAGCAGCTCGCGCCACTGGTCGACCCAGTGCTGCAGCACCTTCGCGCGCTCGGCCAGCGCCTTACGGCCGGCGGCAAACACTTCGATGCTGTAGGCCCACGACGCCGACGGCTCCGCCGCCAGGCCGTCGAGATACGCGGAGAGGCTGACGCGGGCCCGCGCGCGCCAGTCACTGCGCGGCAGGCGTGCGATCGAGTCGCGGATGCGCCGGAGCAACCGCTCGCGCCCCGCTTCGTAGGCAGCGAGGAAACAGCCTTCGATGTCGGCGAACTGCTCGTAGAACGTGCGGCGCGACACGCCGGCGATGGCGATGACGTCGGCGACGGACGCCGCCGCGTAGCCCTTGTCGGCGACCACGTGCGCGATCGCCTCCAGCATGCGCGAGCGCTGCGACTCCGCGACGGCCTTGCGGGTGAGCGGATGGCGCCCGCCCTTGCGGAATTTGCGCGCTGCGATCGCAGCCAGAGCAGTGCTTGTGCCCATGGGTCAGAAACCCTATCATACCTTCGAGAAACGATCATGTTTCTGAAACGGGGAAGGGCGTGGCTCGGGGGATCGCGCTGGGGTTCGTCGTCGTGCTCGCCGGTTGCGGCGGCGACGGTGCGTCCAGCGAAGCGTCGCCCTCGGCGTCGGACAACTTCGTCTCGCCGCTGCAGCTGCACAAGCCGGTGGTGATCGCCGACGAGGGGGACTGCTACTTCGCGCCCGAGAACACGATGGTCGCGGTCCGCAACGGGCAGCGCCAGGGCGCGGACGTCCTCGAAGCCGATCTCAACATGACCTCCGATGGCGAGCTCGTGCTCATCCACGACGGCACGCTCGATCGCACGACCGACTGCACGGGCGCGGTGAACAGCCACACCCTCGCCGAAGTGCGGGCGTGCGATGCGGCGTTCTGGTGGGTGCCTGGCACCGCGCCCGGCCTCGGCGGACTCGTCACCGATCCGACGCGCGACCCGAACGACGGTCAGGACTACGCGATGCGCGGCAAAGGCGTGCGGATCCCGACGGCGCGCGAGTTCTTCCAGTTCGCGGTCGACCAGCACCTGCCGCTGATCGCGGTCGAGATCAAGAACATCCCGTATGACGCGAACTTCGATCCGCAGGGCCACGCGATGGCCGACGTGCTGGTGCCGCTCATCCACGAATACGGCCTGCAGCACCGGATCATCGTCGAATCGTTCTGGCCGACCTCGCTGCAGCGCGTGAAGGCGCTCGATCCGGAGATCGTCACCTCGTTCCTCACGCTCGGCTCGGCGACGGAGAACTACGCGTACGTGGCCGCGAGCGACACGGATCATTCGTCCTCGGACATCCTGCCGCCGGACTTCAACCAGCTCTACGTGAACAACGTGCACGCGCTCGGCAAGCTCGCGATGCCGTGGGCGGTCGACGCGCCGGCGGATTTCCAGCGCATGGTGACTCTCGGCGTCGACGGCGCCTACACGTGCCACACGACGTGCATGCTGCAGACGCTCGGGCGGGAGACGCCGTCGCAAGTCGTCACCCCGGAGGCGGGGGTTTCCTACGATGTTCCGGCATGCCAGTAGCGTGATCGCGATGCTGCTCGCGCTCTGCGCGTGCGGCGGCGGTTCGCAGATCGAGTCGGGCGGCGACGCGTCGAGCGTGTGCGGCGTCGAGCCAGCGTTGTCGGTTGATCCCGGTGACGTCGACAAAGCGATCGGCCTTCCGGAAACCCTGAGCGGATCGCAGCCGGTCCTGCTGATCCACGGCACCGGCTCGACGAGCTTCGAGAGCTGGCACGGAACGTATCTGCCCGCGCTGACGGCCGCGGGCTACGATGTCTTCACGCTCGATCTACCCGGCAAGGCCTACGTCGACATCCAGCAATCCAGCGAATATCTCGTCCACGCGCTGCGCGTGATCGCGAACCTCACCGGCAAGCGCGTCGACGTGATCACGCACAGCCAGGGCGGACTCGAGGCGCGCTGGGCGCTGAAGTGGTGGCCCGACACGCGCGGGCTCGTCGACGATGTCGTGACGCTCGGTGCGCCGAATCACGGCACGACGATCGCGAACGCGTACTGCGTGCCGGGCTGCAAGCCGGCGCACTGGCAGCAACGTCGCGGATCGCAATTCATCGCGGCGATCGACGACGGCGACCTCGGCGTCGCGGCGAGCGCGACGAGCATCTACAGCGACAACGACGAGCTGGTGGAGCCCGAGATCGGTGACGCGACCTCTGCGATTGCCGGTGCAGCGAACATCGCGATCCAGGATCTGTGTCCCGGCCGGCCGGTGGATCACGTCGGCCTGATGCGCGACGGCGCGGTCTACGCGATCGTGATCGACGCGTTGACGCACGACGGTCCTGCTGATCTGTCGCGCGTGAATGCGCTTGCATGCGCTGATCTTTTGATCCCGGGTATCGGTCCGGTCGCGAGCCTGCAAGGCAATTACTACTTCTTCGCAAGCGGCAACAGCGACGTACCGGATGCGCCCGAGGAGCCGCCGCTGGCGCCGTACGTTTGTCGTTGATGCATCATGCGTCGATGGAAGAGAAGCGCATCGCCGTCGACGGCGTGACGAGCTCGGTGTTCTGCGCCGGCGACGAGCGCAGCACAGAAGCGGTGGTGTTCGTGCACGGCAATCCCGGCCCGAGCGATGACTTCCACTATCTATTGCCGCAGATCGCCGCGTTCGCGCGCGTCATCGCGCCGGACATGCCCGGCTTCGGCCGCGCCGATCGAGCGCGCGACTTCGATTACACGGCCGAAGGCTTCGCGCGGCATCTCGACGGAATTCTTCGCGCGCTGAGCATCGAGCGCGTGCATCTCGTGCTCCACGATCTCGGCGGCGCCTGGGGCTTCCAGTGGGCGATCGAGCACACCGCGCGCGTGAAGAGCGTCGCGCTGATCAACGTCGGCATCATGCCGGACTATCGATGGCACTCGCTCGCGCGCATCTGGCGCACGCCGATCGTCGGCGAGCTGTTCCAGCTGCTCGCGAGCAAGCCGCGCGTGCGCCACGCACTGAACGCCAACAATCCGCGACCGTTCCCCGACGCGTTCCTGGATCGCGTGACGGGTTTTGCGGACTGGGGACACAAGCGCGCGGTGCTCAAGTTCTATCGCGCGACCTCCGACCCGGGCGGCCGCGCCCGAGCCGCGATCGACGCCGTGAAATCCCTGCGCTTGCCGGCGCTCGTTCTCTGGGGCGACGGTGATCCCTTCGTGCCCGTGAAGTTCGCGGAGTCGCAGAAGCAATACTTCGACGCCGAGGTGCACATCCTCGAAGGCTGCGGCCACTGGCCGATGGTCGACGATCCCGAGAAGGTCGCGTCGCTCCTCATGCCGTTCCTTCGCCGTCAGGGTGGATCGCCGCGCTCGTTCACCGCATCGAGCTGATGCTGGTCCGGGCCGCCGTCGCGCGGCGGCACCCAGCGATGCACGCAAGTCAGGTCGACGGCGCAACGATCGGTCAGCGTCTGCAGGAAGGCGACGACGTCGGCGATCTGCGCGTCGTCGATGTTGATCGGCGGCAGCGCGCGCCGGCGCGCCTGGCGATCCGCTTGCAGCTTCGCGAGCGCTGCCTGCGTGTTCGCGGCAGCATTGGGATAGAGCGCTTCGCACTGCGCGCGGGGCAATGACGCGAACTGAGGCAGGTTGCACCAGCGGTGATTGCTCACGTAATTCGTCGCCGACGCCTGCGGATTGCGGTAATGACGGATCACGTCGGTGAGCGTCGCGAACGCGCCGTCGTGATCGTAAGGCGCGGTGATCGCGACATTGAGCAGGGTCGGCGTGCGGAATTGGTACTTGTCGTTGGCATCGGCGGTCTCGCGCGCGCGGCCGAAGTCGTCGTCGGCGGTCGTGCCGTCGCCTTTGCCGGGGCCGATCTGCGGGATCGCGATCGTGTGGAAATTCTCGTCGGTGAAGAAATCGCCGCGATGGCAGCCGGAGCAGCCGGCGCCGCCGTTGTTGGCGGGCCGCATGAACACGAGCGCCCCGCGCTTGGCGGCATCGGAGATCGCCGCGTTGTTGCCCGCGACGTAGTCGCGCCATGGCGTGTCGACGAGGACCTGCGAGCGCTCGTAGGCCGCGATCGCCTCGGCGATGTGCGAATAGGTGACGAGCGATTGCGCATCGCCGGCGCCGTACGCGGCCTGGAACAGCGGCAACCATTGCGCAGTGCGGAAGCGCGCGGCGAGCGCATCGCGCACCGCGTCGTCGCTCTGATCCGGCAGGAAGGCGTTGCGCATCTCCGCCGTCGACGTCACCGGAAAACGCGATTGCGCTGCGGGCAGATTCGAGCCGGCCGCAGGATCGGCGGAGCCGAACGGCGAGTCGGGCGTGCGGATCGGGCCCGCGGCGCCATTCGCACCGCGGCGCGGCGTCAGTGACTCGATCCGCCCGTCGTCGAACAGGAAGCGATCCCACATCGCGACGTTGAACGTCGTCGGCGCGTTGCGCGGAACGTTCGGCAGATCGTCGGCGCGATTGCGGCCGGGACCGACGAGATTCGGATCGATCGCGTCGACCCCCACCGGCATCGACAGCAGATCGGTGCCCGCGAGGTCGGGGTGGTGGCACGTCGCGCACGCGACTTCGAGATCGCCGCCGAGCGTCTTCGAGAAGAACAGGCGCATGCCGAGCTGCGCGAGCGGCGAGTCGAGCGCCGGCAGATCGCGGCCGCGGCTCGGATCGCCGGTGAGATTCTGCTGCGCGATCAGCCCGCGCAGCTGTTGGTCGAGCGTGCCGTTGGCGGCCGGCGGCGGAGGAGGATTCTGCGCAGGTGGTTGGTTCGCCGGCGGCGGCTGATTCGGCGGAGGCGGCTGATTCGGCGGTGGCCGCTGCGCGGCGAGCGCGGGCGGCGATGCCGCGGTCGTATCCGATCCGCCGCCGCAGCCGGCGAGCGCGCACAGCGTGAGCAGCATTCCGCAGAGTCGCAGCGTCATCGTCATCTCCCTTGCAGCCTCGATCGCAAGCCTAGGGAGCGACTGTGTGGAAATTGTGGAGAAACTCTGCGGAAGCGCTGTGACCCGCTCGGCGCGATCCGGCGCCGCATTACCATGGCGCATGCGCTCGCTGTTCTGGAAGCTGTTCGGGTTGCAGCTGCTCGCCGCGGCCGTGCTGATCGCCAGCGCGCTCGTGGTGATGCGCTACTACACGGCGTACAACTTCACGGCGTTCATCGAAGCGCAGGAGCGTGAGCGGATGAGCAACGTCGCCGGCGACGTCGCTCACGCTTATGCACGGGAAGGCGATCTCGGCCGCGCCGCGTCGCAAGTGCTGCGGGCGCGTCCGGGACCGCCGGTCGACGATTACGATCGGCGCCCGCCGCCGCGCGATCCCGAAGAGAGCGACGAGCCACGCCCACGTCACGAGCGCGGGCCGCCGCCGCTGCGCGTGCGCGACACCGAGGGCAACATCGTCGCCGGCGATCGGCGTGAGCCGCCACCGCAGGGCGACATGGAAGTGCCGATCGTCGCCGGCGGTCGCACCATCGGCACCCTCGCGCGGCCCGCGATCCAGGGTCCGCCGGAAGTCGACGAGATGCGCTTCCATCACCAGCAATTGCGCGGCGTCGTTGCCGTCGGCGCCTGCGCGATGGCGCTGGCGGCGCTGATCTCGTGGCTGCTCACGGCGATCATCCTGCGTCCGATCCGCAAGCTCTCCGACGGGGTCGCCGCGCTCGCGCGCCGGGACTTCGCTGCGCGGCTCGAAGTCGCGAGCGGCGACGAGATCGGCAGGCTCGCGCAGGATTTCAACCGCCTTGCCGAAGCGCTGCAGCGCTACGACGATCGGCAGCGGCAATGGCTCGCCGACATCGCGCACGAGCTGCGCACGCCGCTTGCGGTGCTGCGCGGCGAGCTCGAGGCCGTCCTCGATGGCGTGCGCAAGCTCGATCGGACCAATGCGCGCTCGCTGCATCAGGAAGCGGTGCGACTGTCGGGACTGGTCGACGATCTGCACACGCTCGCGCTCGCCGATACCGGCGGGCTCAACATCCGGCGCTCATCGCTGGCGATCACGCCGCTCGTCGTCGAGACCGCGGCGCGCATGAAGGAGCGCTTCACCGCGCGCGGCTTCGACCTCGTCGTCGACGCGCGCGACCTCGATCTGCACGTGAACGGTGATGCGCAGCGCCTCGATCAGGTCGTGACGAACCTGCTGGACAACACGCTGCGGCATGCCGATCCGCCGGGTCCCGTGCGCGTGATCGCGCGGCGCGCCGGCAAGCTCGCGAGCATCATCGTCGCGGATGCCGGCCCGGGTGTGCCGAAGATGGCGTTGTCGCGATTGTTCGACCGCCTCTACCGCACCGACGTCGCGCGCACGCGCGTCGCCGGCGGCAGCGGGCTCGGGCTGTCGATCTGCCGCTCGATCGTGGAAGCGCACGGCGGCAGCATCGAGGCGGGTCCGTCGGAGCAGGGCGGGCTGTCGATCGAGATCCTGTTGCCGCTGGTGACATGAGCGACTCGATCCTCATCGTCGACGACGAAGTGAAGATCGCAGAGCTGCTGCGCGACTACTTCGTGCACGCCGGCATGCGCGCGGACGTGCTCCATCGCGGCGACGACGTCGAGGCCTTCGTGCTGCGCAAGCGCCCCGATCTCGTCGTGCTCGATCTGCAGCTGCCCGGCAAGGACGGACTCGAAGTCTGTCGCGCGTTGCGAGCGCACGAGCCGTCGCCCGCGATCCTCATGCTCACCGCGCGCGTCGACGAAGTCGATCGGCTGATCGGGCTCGAGCTCGGCGCCGACGACTACGTGTGCAAGCCGTTCAGCCCGCGCGAGATCGTCGCGCGCGCCAAGGCGATCCTGCGTCGACTGCAGCCGAAGGCGCCGACCGGCGCGCGCCTGACGCTCGGCGTGCTCGAGGTCGACCGCGCAGCGCACGTCGCACGCGTGCGCGGCGAGGAGATCCCGCTCACGCCGATCGAGTTCGCGCTGCTCGCGGCGATGACCGAGCAGCCGCATCGCGTATGGTCGCGCGGACAACTGCTGGAGCGGGCGAAGGGGACCGACTTCGCCGGCTACGAGCGCAACATCGACGGTCACATCAAGAACCTTCGCCGCAAGCTGCGCGAGGCGCTCGGCGACGCCGATCCGGTCCGGAGCGTCTACGGGGTCGGCTATGCGCTGGAGACTGCGGCGCTGGAAAGCTGATCAGCCGTTCGGCGTGACCGAAGCGTTGTCCGTGCCGAGCAGCCGATTCACTTCCCGCAACGCCGACGACAACGCACCGTCGGCGTAACCGTAGCGCGCCTTGTAGGTCGCTTCGCCGCAGAACAGCACGCGATCGCCGATCGGCTCGCCGAGCGCGTCCATGTCCTCCGGCGTCGAGCCGACGGCGAGATAGGAGTACGAGCCGTGCGAGAACGGATCCACGCCCCACGCCGACGTCATGACGTGCGTCGGATCGGGGACGCTGCTGCCGTAGGCTTCGCGCAGGATCTCGAGCACGCGCGCCGCGATCTGGTCCTGCGTGAGCGTGACGAAGTGCTCGGCGAACAAGGCGGACGTCAGTCCGATCAGCACCGGTTGAGTGAACGACTTCTGCAGATCGAGGAAGAACGGGAATTCCATCGGCAGCTCGTCGTTCGCCGAAACGAAATAGAAATGCGAGCGCTGCGGCGTGCCGTCCTCCCAGAACGCGCGATCGAAGCGCAGCGCGACTTTCTCGAAGTGCCCGTAGCCGACGCGCTGGATCGCGCCGAGCTTGCCGTCGGGCAACGGCGGATCGAACACGACGTCGCCGGCCTTCAGCACGCCGAGCGGCAGCGTGACGATCGCGTGCGTACCCTCGAAGCGCTGCGCGCCGGTGGGCATGTCGACGTCGACGTGCACGCCGTCGGCGTCATAGGCGATGCGCGTGACGCGATGCCCGAGCCGGATGTCGGAGCGTCCGGCCATCGCATTCACGAGCTGGATGTAGCCGCCATTCGGGAAGTCGCCGAATTCGCTGCCACCGTAGCTGTCGATCGGCGAGTTCACGTCGTAGTAGAGCGAGACCGCGTCCCAGTCGGCGGCGTCGAAGGTTTCGTGGACGTAGCGGGTCACGTGCTCGGCGCGACGACGCTGATCGGGCAGCATCGCGGTGCCGACCGTTGTGTAGTACGCCTCGATGCCGTCCTTCATCGACGCATCGTTGCCGACTTGGCGCAGCCAGGTGCCCGCGGTTTCCTCGAAGCCTTCGTAGCCGGCGAACGCATGCAGGATCTCCGGCGTGAGCAGCGGCCCGGTGCGCTCGTCGTACGCGTAGATCGACGCGATGTCGCTGGTTGGATCGACCGGCGTGCGCGACACGCCGCAGCGGTCGGCGAAGTCGCTCATCGGATTGCCCTGCGGATCGTGGATCCAGCTGCCGCCGAAGTCGACCGCGAGTCCGCCGACGTCGCGTGTCCACAATCGTCCGCCGATGCGATCGCGCGCTTCGAGGATCACGCTGTCGACGCCGGCGTTGCGCAGCGCATTCGCGGCGGTGAGTCCGGCCATGCCGGCACCGATGATGACGACGCGACCGACCGGCCCCGCGACGCCGCTCGCGCCGGAAGACCTGCAGCCCGGCAGCGCCAGCGACGCACCGGCGCCGGCGAGAAGCCGGAGCAGGTGCCGTCGTCGGGGATCGAAGCCGCGGAGTCTCACGGCTTGGATTCTGCGCTGATCAGCGCGGCAGCGTCAGGAGATTCGGCACAGCCGGCAGCGTCACCGTCGGCAACGGAAGCACCCTCAACGCGGCGCCGGGAACGGTGAGGTCCATGCACACGACCTTGATGCGATCGCAATGCGCCGGCGGCGAGACCGGACGATCGCCGCCGGCGGCCAGCGACGGACCGCGCCCCGCGGGATCCATCGCGCAACCCGCGAGCGCGAGCAACGCGCAAACGATGATGAAGCGCCTGGTCATGATTCTCCTCCGCCACGGATTCGATGCGGAGAAGACTAGGAGGCTTGATCGCTCGCTCCGAAAAAGAATGTCGAGCGGTCGGAAGCGGCTCGCGAGCGGCCGCGCTAGACGGTGGTCTGCTGGCGGAACAGCCGCGCCTGGCGGCGCGAGATCTCGACCTCGGGACCGCCGCGCAATTGCACGTGCAGCCGGCCGCCGATGCCGAGCTCGACGCGCTCGACGAACGCGAGGTTGAAGATCTGCTTGCGATTGGCGCGGAAGAACTGCTTCGGATCGAGCCGCTGCTCGATTGCGGTGAGCGGGCGTCCGAGCAGCGGCTGGCGCGTGCCCCACAGCAGCCGCACGTAGTTGCCGTCGGCGGTGAGCAGGCTCACGTCGGCGAGCGGCACGAACCAGCAGCGCGGGCCGTCGCGCACGAACAGCTGATCGAGCGCGGGCTCGCTGCTGCGCGGCTGCGACGGCTCGTCGACGCGCCTGCGTGCGCGCGCGATCGCGGCCGCGAGGCGCTCGGGCTCGATCGGCTTCAGGAGATAGTCGAGCGCGTTCACTTCGAATGCTTTCACCGCGTGCTGATCGTAGGCGGTGGTGAAGATCACCTGCGGCACCTGCTCGAGCCGTTCGAGCAGATCGAAGCCCGATCCGCCCGGCATCTTGATGTCGAGGAACACGAGCTCGGGCGAGAGCTCCTCGATTCGCTTCTGCGCCTCGTCGATGTTCGCCGCTTCGCCGACGACCTCGATCCACGCGAAGTCGGCGAGCATCCGCTTGAGCTCGCGGCGCGCGAGTGGCTCGTCGTCGACGATCAACGCTCTCATCGGCCCACCGGCACGCGAAGCCGCGCGATGGCGCGATCGGGCGCCGAGAGATCGAGATCGAGCGACGCGTCGTCGCCGAACAGCAGGCGCAGACGCTCGCTGCCGTTGCGCAAGCCGACGCCTTCGCCGTCGCGCGGGCCGGCGTTGCGAGGTCGCGGATTCTCGATCTCGAGGCGCAACGAGCCGTCGCGCACGCGCGCGGACATGCGCAGCGCGCCGCCTTCGGGCAATTCGGCGATGCCGTGCTTGATCGCGTTCTCCGCGAGCGTCTGCACGAGCATCACCGGGATGCGCACCGGCAGGGCGTCGTCGTCGATGTCGTGCTCGATGCGCAAACGCTCGCCGAGGCGCAAGCCTTCGAGCTCGAGATAGTCGGCGACGGTCTCCAGCTCCTGATCCAGCGTGACGAACTCCGGTGGATCGCCGGATGCGAGCGAATAGCGCAGCGTGCGCGCCAGCTGTGTCACGGCGCGGATCGCGGCGTTGGTGTCTTCGGCGATCAGCGCGCGCACGGAGTTGAGCGAGTTGAACAGGAAGTGCGGATTGACCTGCGCCTTCAGCAGGCGCAGCTGCGCGGCTTGGAGCTCGCGAGCGAGCTCGGACTGTCGCAGCTCGGCGTAGCGGCGCTTGCGGCCTTCGAGCGCGACGAAGTAGATCGCCATCCAGATCCAGAACAGCGCGGCCCAGTTGACCATTTTCTGCAGGAGCACCATCCACTCGGACGTCCCGGGCGGCAGCTGCGTGAGCCACGACACCGACATGAATTCCTGCGGGATGGCAAGGGCGGGGCTGATCAGGAATCCGGCGACGAGGACGCGCAGCGACAGCGGCCAGATCGGCAGCATGTCCCAGCGCTGACGACGCATGTAGGCACGCATCAGATGGGTGACGCCGATGCCGATGGTGCCGAGTCCGAACAGCTCGAAGATCGCGCGGGGCAACGGCGGGAGCTCGATCTCCGAGCCGGAGATCGCGAGCCCCAGCGGCCGGACATGCAGCACGATCAGGATCGACGACATGATCGCCGCATACCCGTACCAGCCCGCGCACTGACAGATCCAGTACGCGCGCGCGGACCCTGGCGGTGGTGGTGGCGGCGGCAGCGACTGCTTCATCGCGCGATTCTACGGCGCGGCTTCGAGGGCGGCCCCGTTCGTGGCGAACGGTCGAATCGCGCCCGCGAGCGGTCGTTATCTCGCCGCGATCAGTCGCAGCAGCGTCACTTCGGTGCGCGTGCCGAAGCGCAGCGGCGGTCCCCAGCTGCCGGTGCCGGCGCTCACGTAGACCCACATCCGGCCTTCGCGCGTGAGGCCCGCGACGTGCGGCGCGTGGATCTTCTGCACGGCGAGCGTCCAGGGGAAGAACTGCCCGGCGTGCGTGTGGCCCGAGAGCTGCAAATCGAATCCCGCTTCGGCCGCGCGCGGAGCGATCTTCGGATTGTGCGCGAGCAGGAGCTTGAAATCGGCGCGCCCGCCCGCGATCGCTCGCTGCGGATCGGGCGCGGCGTCGTCGCCGTAGCGTCGCGCCATCGGATCGTTGACGCCGGCGATCATCAGCCGTGCGCGACTGCGCTCGACGAGCACATGCGTGTTCTGCAGCGTCGGGATCCCGAGCGTGCGGAACGCGTCGATCCACGCGCCGGCGCCGGAGTAGTACTCGTGATTGCCGGTGATGAAGTACGCGCGGCCTTGGTTCGCGATCTCCGCGAAGGCCTGCAGATGCACGCCGAGACGCTCGACGGGACCGTCGACGAAGTCGCCGGTGAGCGCGTAGAGATCGGGCTCGAGCGATCGCGCCAGCTCGACGACGCGCTTCACGTAGCGCGTGCGGATGATCGGGCCGACGTGCAGGTCGCTGATCTGCGCGATGCGCAGGCCGTCGAGATCGGGATGCAAGCCGTCGATCGGCACGTCGACGCGGACCACGCCGGGTCCGCGCAGTCCCCAGAACATGCCGACGCCGAGCGCGACGAACGAGCCCGCGAGGACGCACGCCTCGCCGTTGGCTTCGATCGACGGCCGCAGCGCGGGGATCAACCAGAGAACATCGCGGCAGAGCTGCAGCAGCACCGCGAAGTTGAGCCAGCCCATCGACACGTAGCTGCCGGCGTGGATCCAGTCATCGAGTCGCGTATGACCTTCGCGATCGCCGGCCCAGTAAACCGCCGGCACCAGCCAGATCAATACGAAGGGAATCGCGAGCGCCAGACGCGCGCCGAGCGAATCGCCGATGCGAAACGCGGTGTACGCGTAGAGCGCCGCCAGGACCAGCGTCATGGCGACGAGGAAATCGGAGATTCGGCGCCTCATAAGAGGCGCCTATGTTCTCACGCGGGTGCGCTGATCCCGAACAGCTTGCCGAAGCCGGCGAGCACGTTGCCGCTCGCGGGCGGGATGCCGTTGTTCGACGTCCAGCCGTAGGGCTGCAGGTTGTCGGCGCTGAGCGACTTGAACGCGCGGATCGCGGCGCGGACGCTGCGATAGGTGAAGCGATAGCGCGTGCCGATGCGCAGCTCGTACCAGCTGCCGTGCTTCGGCCGGTTCACCGTGATCAGCGTCGCGCGGATCTTGAACTTGCCGTCGCCGAGCTTCGACTCGTAGCGCGGGTGCAGCTTCTCGTCGTCGCCGATGAACTGGGCCGGATCGATCGGATCGGTCAGCGGCAGGCCGTCGAGACGGCGCGAAGACAGCTCGTACTCCGTCAGCGGCCGGCTCGCGGCGGTGAGGTACGGGCGCGAAACGGTGATGAAGTCCTTGGCTTGAAGCTGAACCAGCGTGTCCACTGCAGTGATCTCCCTGGCATGCGCGATGTGCGGCGCGGGAATCTTGTCATCGCCGCAAGGCTCTGCATCGGCAGCGTGAAGAATTCTCTACAGAGGTTTACTCTCATGGCTTCTGCTGCACAAAACGAAAGGGGAGCGACATGAATTGGAACTGGTATGTGGACATCCTCAAGAACCGCTATGCGCAGTTCGACGGCCGGGCGCATCGCGAGGAGTTCTGGATGTTCGTGCTGGTCAACTTCCTGGTCTCGCTGGGCATCGCCGTCGTCGCGATCATCACGCACCTGTGGATCCTGCGGGCGATCTATGCGCTGGCGGTGCTGATCCCGGGGCTCGCGGTCGGCGCGCGGCGCCTGCACGACACCAACAAGTCCGGCTGGCTGCAGCTGCTGCTGCTCATCCCGCTCATCGGCCTGATCATCATGATCGTGTTCTGGGTGCAGGACGGCGACAAGGGCCAGAACCAGTACGGCCCGGATCCGCGCGGATCGGTGCCGCCTCCGGCGCCGCCGGCGGCAGCAGCTTAGGGCTTCAGCGAAACGCCGGGCTCACCCAGCCCGCTGCCAGCGGCATCGCTGGCAGCGGCTGTCCGCCGGTGATCACCGCGCCGCTCGCATCCTGATAGGTGAGCCACGCGACGGTCGGGCCGAAGGCAACCGCGGGCTTGCTGTAGTCGCACACGCCATCCGGGAACACCTGCGCGAGCGTCGCCAGCTGCGCGTCGGTGAACGCAAGCCCGAGCAGTCCGTAGTCGGCCGTGTCGATCGGCTTCAGCTGGCACTTGTTCGTGTCGGTGGTGAGCGCGTCGCCGGCGACCGTGCGCGGCGTGCCGTACACCGGAACGATCGGCTGCGGGCACAGGCCGTCGGCGATGAAGTCGCCGAGTCCATCCCAGCACTGATCGCCGAGACCTTCGGGTTTGTCGTTGACGATCTTCTGCGCGATCGGCCGCGGGCTCGTGTCCTTCTCGACTGCCGCGAGCCACTGATCCATCGCGATCAGGCTCGTCTGGTTGCACTGCGTGTCGCCGACGATCGGCGCGGGACCTTCCCAGATGAGCTGGTTATCGTGATTGCCGTGCTCGCGATCGAGCCGCGCGCGGATCGCGAACGCGCGATACGAATCGTGTGCCGCGCCGGGATCGGGGCCGCGGCAGTCGATGATCGCGGTCTGATCGAGATTGTTGCCGACGTTGATCATGCCGCTGCGGTACGCATTCTCGAGCGCGGGATGATCCGCCGCGATGCGATTCGCCGTCGGATTGATGTCGATGTCGAGCCCGCCGATCTTGGCGTTGAGATCGACGAACTGATCCGGCGTGATCTGCAGGCCCTGCAGCGCGGCGAGGCCGTACTGCACGCCGACGTTGTCGACCGGCACGCCGGCGAAGCCGTGACCGAGCTGCTGCTCGACCGCTGACCACACCGAAGGACCGCGCGCGCCGAACACGTTGATTGCCATGTCGGCGATCGAGCAGCGCACGCCGGTCGGATTGTTCTGCGGGTCGTAGCGCTGCTCGTCGCTGATGCCGCCGCACGCATGCGTGGGCACGATCGCGTTGAAGAAGCCGATGTCGCTGACGATCGCGTCGACCGGCAGCTGATTGCCCTCGACGTCGGCCCATTGATCCGGCGTCCACACGATGCCGGCGCCCCAATTATTGGGGTGCTCGAAATACGCGCGCAGCAGGTGATAGTCCATGACCTGCGTCGCGGAGGACCAGGTATCGGGGAACGAGCAGGTCGGCAGGATGCCCTGATAGATGCCGGGATACGCGTTGGCGATCCACTGCTGCGCGAGCGATCCGCCGGAGCAGCCGGTGCCGATCGTGTAGCGCAGCGTGCCGTACTGCTCGATCAGATGCTCCTTCGCCATGATCAGCGACTCGGCCTGGATGACGACGTCGCAGTCGTGGCCGTTGTTGTCGAGCGCGGTCGACATCACCGCGAAGCCCGCGCCGAGCGCGTACTTCATGCTGTCGGCGAAAAAGCTGAAGGGCAGTTGCACCGGCAAGCCGAGCAGATCGGCCGGGTTGTAGCTGATCACGGAGGGCGCGCCGCCCGTCGCGTAGTCGACGTCGCAGCTCGCGCCATGCGTGATCACGAGCTTGTGATTGAACTGCTCCTGCGGCTGCGCGGCGGTCCAGTCCTGTCCGGGCTGGAACAGCACTGCGATCTTGTACTGATCGCGATCCTGATAACCCGTTTCGACACGCACGATGTACGGAACGGTGACGCCGCTGTCCGTCGTCGTCGTCGCAACGTCGGTCGGCGGATTGGCCGGATCGTACGGCTGGAAATCCTGGTTCGATCCGGTCGGCATGTAGAAGTAAGTGAACTCGGCCGGCTTGTTGCATTGCGCGTCGAGCGCGCCGTCCTCGCATTGCCACGGCACATTCTGCGGACCCGCGAGCACCGGGCCGCCGTTCGGATGATTGACGATGGTCACGCTCGACGTCGCGCCGGCGATCTGCGCGGTGACCGTGTTCTCGCCGAGCGAAAGCCCGTTGACGAGCCCGACGATGCGACCGTCGGCGAGCTGCCTGAACGACGGCGTCATGTCGTGACCGTTGAGCGCGATCGCGTAGCTCGCCTTCGCGTTGGATGGAACCACCTCGATGAGCGCGTCGTCGCCATTGATGAGGTCCGGACGATTCGACAGCACGTGGATCTCGCCGGCGTCGGCACCGGGTCCGACGACGGGACCGCTGCTGAGCGAAGGATCGGTGCTGGTGCCGCACGCCGCGAGGGACGAAAGGGTGGCGGCGATGACGAGATTGAAAGAACGCATGGCGTGCTCCGCGG
>Ga0070741_10005456_pt1 | contig 28278 bp, 27 predicted proteins | sample Coa_R1_4_FD_66440 | JGI IMG/M metagenome (GOLD analysis project Ga0070741, IMG submission 66440) | Surface soil microbial communities from Centralia Pennsylvania, which are recovering from an underground coalmine fire - Coalmine... | ecosystem: Environmental > Terrestrial > Soil > Unclassified ... | reverse complement strand
TCACCTATATCGCCCTGACCAACACGGCGCCGAAGCCCTTCGTGTGGACGAAGACCGCCGACGAGATCTTGGCCAGTGTAGCTCGATTTTGTCATCGAATCTCTGGGACAGGACACTAGGTGGTCGCGAACTCCGCGCGCAGCGCGGGCAGGATCCGACGCCCCACCAGCTCGAGGGTCCCGCTGGACGCCACGTCGGGAATGCTGAACAGGAAATGGCGCACGCCGGCCTCGACGTAGGCACGGACGCGAGCCACGCACTGCTCCGGGGTCCCGGCCACGTGCCCCTCCTCCGGGATGCCCGCGAACCGCGCGCGGGTGGCCGCGACGCGGGGGGCATCCCGGTCCGCGACGAGCAGCGCGGTCACCGAGCGCCGCAGCGCGGTCGGCTCGCGGCCAACCTCCCGGCACGCCGCATCCAGGTAGGACGCCCGTGCCGCGATCCGCTCCGGTCCCCACCAGCGCACGTTGACGCCGTCCGAGACCCGGGCGGCGAGGCGGTGCACCCGGTCGCCCTCCCCGCCGATCCAGATCGGAGGGTGCGGTCGCTGCACCGGCGGCGGGTCGCAGATCGCCCCGTCGACCGCGTAGTACCGGCCGCGATAGGTCGGGCGCGGCTCGGTCCACATCCGGCGGATGATCTCGATGCCCTCCGCGAGCTGGTCGATTCGCTCGCCGATGCGCGGGAACGGGATGCCGTAGGCGCGGTACTCCTGCTCGAACCAGCCCGCGCCCAGGCCCAGCTCGAGCCGGCCGCCGCTGATCACGTCGAGGGTCGCCGCCATCTTGGCCAGCACCGCGGGCGGGCGATAGGAGTGGCAGAGCACGCTGGTGCCGAGCCGGAGCCGGCGGGTGTCGCGCGCGAGCGCGGACAGCGCGGTCCAGCACTCGAGCAGCGGCATCGAGCCGGCATCCGTCCGGCGGGGCGCGGCCGCCTCCGCGCGCGCGATGCCCGCATCCTTCACGTAGGCCGCGGGCGCGAGGGTGAGGAAGTGATCGCAGAGCCAGATCGAGTCGAACCCGACCTCCTCCGCGAGCGCCGCCGTCCGCCGCATCTCCTCGTACGACGCCACCGCCAGCCCTCGGACGGTCAAGGCGAGGATGAGGCCGACGTGCAGGTCGCGAGCCATGGCGTCCGCGAGAGCCTATCACGACGACGCGGGTCCGGGAGTGGACGCCGCCGTCGAGGGCGTGATATAAGCGGGGCGCGTCTGCGTCACATCTCGCACCCTCGGAGCGGAGGACAACGATGAGCCACCCGTCGCGGCGCACCATTCTCAAGACCCTCGCCGGAGCCGGCGCCGCCACCGCGGTATCCGGCTTCCCGTTCGTCAACCGTCTGGCCCTCGGCCAGCAGGCGATCAAGATCGGCGTGGTGGTCCCCCAGACCGGACCGATGGCGCTCGAGGCCCAGGAGATGCTTGCGGCCACCCAGATCGCGGTCGAGGACATCAACGCGGCGGGCGGCGTGATGGGCCGCAAGGTCGAGACGGTGGTCCGCGACTCCGAGTTCAAGCCCGAGGTGGCCAAGCGCAAGGCCACCGAGCTGATCGAGGTCGAGAAGGCCGCCTTCCTGGTCGGGGCCATCGTGGGCTTCGAGGGCATCGCGATGGCGGAGGTCGGCTGCAAGAACGACGTGATCGTCTGCTTCTTCGGCCAGAACTTCCTCACTGTCAAGGGCAAGATGTGCAAGTACCAGTTCGGCAACAACCTCACGCCCTACCAGACCGCGGCGGCCGCTGCCCACTTCGTCAACCAGCAGAAGATGGGCAAGAGGTGGCACATGCTCGCCAACAACTACTCGTGGCCGCAGATGTTCGAGCGCGCATATTCCCTGGTGGCCAAGCAGGTGGGGGCCGACTGGACCGGCGTGACGTGGGCCCCCCTGGGCACGCGCGACTTCCTCCCCTTCCTGCCCAAGGTGGCCGCGGCCAAGGCCGACGTCGTCTTCATCACCACGTGGGCGGCCGATCAGGTGGCGTGTGCCAAGCAGGTGCAGGAGTTCGGGCTCGCGCGGCAGGCCAAGGTGATCCACTCGATCACCGAGCTCACCTTCGCGGAGGCGGCGGGCCCGGGCGTGTACGAGAACTTCTACTCCGGGATGCCGTGGTACTGGCACCTGAAGGACAAGTTCCCGGCGGCCAAGCGCTACTACGACCGGCACTATGCGCTCCGCAAGCGCGCGCCGGGAGGCTACACCGCCTCGACCTACTCCACGGTGCGCCTCCTGCTCGAGACCGCCAACGACGCGAAGTCGCTCGAGACCGACAAGGTCGCGCGGGCGCTCGAGGGGCGGAAGTTCCAGCACCTGAAGGGGCCCGAGCAGATCCGCGCGTGCGATCACGTGAACATCCAGGACGTGTACCTGTGCCGGGGCAAGGCCGCCGGCGCGATGAAGGACCAGTGGGACTTCTTCGACATCGTGCAGGCGGTGAGCGGCGATGCCACCTCCGAGTCGTGCGAGGGCGAGGGCTTCGACCCCAAGAAGCCGCTGACCCAGCAGATCTGAGGCTCCGCCCGATCTGACGCTCCTCGGGTTCCCGCTCGACATCTGGTACACGCAGCTGTTCATAGGCCTGGTGAACGGCTGCATCCTGATCCTTGTCGCCCTCGGCCTGTCCATCGTGTTCGGGCTGATGGGCATCATCAACTTCGCCCACGGCGTCTTCTACATGCTGGGGGCCTACGCGGGGTGGGTGACCGTCCACCTCACCGGCAGCTTCTGGCTCGCGCTGCTCACCGCCCCTCTCGCGGTGGGCCTGATCGGCATCCTGGTCGAGCGCGGCGTGCTCCAGCGCACCTACGGGACCAAGAACGCCAACTTCGCGGGGGTGCTCGTGACCTACGGGCTCGCGATCATGATCCCGGACCTCGTGCGGATGACCTTCGGCCGGCCCGGCAAGCCGTTCGCGGTGCCCGCCGCCCTCACCGGCTCCCTGTTCCGCCTCGGTGAGATCGACGTGCACGCCTACCGCGTGTTCATCCTCGGCGTCACCGCGGTCATCCTGCCGCTGCTCTGGCTCCTCCTCAACCGCACCAACCTCGGCCTGGTGATCCGTGCCGGCACCAGCGACAACCTGATGGTGCAGCTCCTCGGCATCAACGTGGCGCGGACCTGGACCATCACCTACGCGCTCGGCGCCGCCCTCGCCGCCTTCGCGGGCGTGATCACCGCTCCCCTGGTGGCGGTGGCCCCCGAGATGGGCGGCCTCGTCCTGATCGAGTGCTTCATCGTCACGGTGGTGGGGGGCATGGGCACGTTCCTCGGGGTGGTGGCGGGCGGGCTGCTCATCGGCGAGTCGCTCGCCATCACCGGCATGCTCTACGACGTCCTCGCCGACGTGGTGATCTACCTCGCGATGGCCCTCGTGCTCCTGGTGCGGCCGCGCGGGCTGTTCGGCCAGGAGGGCATGTCCGAGGAGTGAGAGGCCTGATCCTGGCCGCCCTGGTGCTGGCCACCGCGCCGCTCTACGCCGACTACACCCCGTTCTACCTCGGGCTCCTCACCGAGGTGCTGGTCTTCGGCCTCTTCGCGCTCGCCTACGACGTGCTGCTCGGAGGCGTCGGCGTGCTCTCCCTCGGGCACTCCGCGTTCCTCGGGGTGGCCGCCTACACGACCGGCATCCTGCTCGCCCGCTACCAGCCGGCCCTCGAGGTCGCCATCCTCGCGGGCGCGGTCGGCGGCCTCCTCACCTCGCTGCTGCTGGGCGTGCTCGTGCTGCGCAAGCGCGGCGTGTACCTGGCCATGCTCACCCTCGCGCTGTCGCAGGTGTTCTACTTCGTGGTGCTGATGTGGACTCCGGTCACCGGGGGCACCGACGGCCTCGGCAACCTGCCGATCCTCCACCTGAGCGATCCGCTCGGCTGGCGGCTCTCCAAGAGGCCGATCACCCGCTACTACGTGATCGCGACCGTGATCTTCCTGGCCGTGCTCGCGATCCGCCACATGCTCGGCTCGCCGCTGGGGCGCGCGATGCGGGCGGTCAAGGCGAACGAGACGCGCGCGGCGGCGTGCGGCTTCGACACCCGCCGCATCAAGCTCGCCGCCTTCGCGATCTCCGGGTTCTTCTCGGGGCTGGCCGGGGCGCTCCTCACGGTGGTGCTCGAGTTCGTGCCGATCGAGAACATCCACTGGCAGATGTCGGGCACCGTGCTCATCATGACGCTGTTCGGCGGCACCGGGACCCTCCTCGGCCCGTTCGTGGGCGCCGGCGTCTTCATCTGGATGCGCGACTTCCTGAGCAAGCATCTCGAGTACTGGGAGGTCTTCGTCGGCGGGGCCTTCGTGCTGATCGTGCTGTTCCTGCCCGACGGCATCGTGGGCAGCCTGACCCGCCTGCTGGCCCGGCGGCGCCCCGCGCCCGCCGCCGCGCCCGCGGACCAGATCCCGGAGCCGGCCGGACTGGTCGGCGCGGCCCGACTCCCCGCCGACGTCCACCTGCTGGAGAGCCGCGGTCTCCGCAAGACCTTCGGGGGCCTTGCCGCGGTGAACGGGGTGGACTTCCAGGTGCGTCCGGGTGAGCTGCGCTCGGTCATCGGCCCCAACGGGGCGGGCAAGACCACGTTCTTCAATCTGCTGACGGGCGTGCTGCCGCCGTCGGATGGGCGCATCCTGTTCAAGGGACAGGACATCACCGGCCTGCCTGCGCACGTGGTCTCGCGCCTCGGCATCGCGCGCTCGTACCAGGTCACGAACATCTTCGGCGACCTCACGGTCTACGAGAACGTGCGCATCGCGGCCCAGTCGCGCGTCACCCATTACCGGTTCTGGGGGCGCGCGGACGCCCTCGCGGCGGTGAACCGGCGGGCCGAGGAGATCCTCCTCCACCTCGGTCTCTCCGCCCAGCGCCACGCGCTCGCCCGCGAGCTGTCGCACGGCGAGCAGCGCTATCTGGAGATCGGCATCGCGCTCGCCACCGATCCCGACTTCCTCCTGCTCGACGAGCCCACCGCGGGCATGAGCCCGGACGAGACGCGGCGGACCGCCGCCTTCGTGCGGAAGCTCGCCGGGTACGTCACGATCGTGGTGGTGGAGCACGACATGGAGGTGGTGATGGGCATCTCCGACCGCATCACCGTGCTCAATTATGGCGAGATCCTGGCCGAGGGCACCCCCGCCGAGATCCGCGAGAACGCGGACGTCCGACGCGTCTACCTGAGGGACTGAGCGCCGGGGGCCGGGATCGCCATGCTACGGGTGGAAGGCGTCGACGCCTACTACGGCCAGAGCCACGTGCTGCAGTCCGTCTCGCTCACGGTGGGACCGGGCGAGGCGGTCGCGCTGCTCGGGCGCAACGGGGCGGGCAAGACCACCACCCTCAAGACCATCATGGCGGTGGTGCGGGCCCACCGAGGGCGGATCACGTGGAACGGGCAGGACATCACCGGCCTGCCCCCGTACCGCATCGTCCAGGCGGGCATCGGCTACGTGCCCGAGGAGCGGCGGATCTTCCCCAACCTCACCGTGCACGAGAACCTCAAGATGGCCCGGCTCCACGCCGATGGCGGCCGCCGCATGGACGACTACCTCGCGCGAGTGCTCACGCTGTTCCCACCACTAAAAGACCGGCTCTCCCACAGGGGCAAGAACCTGAGCGGCGGCGAGCAGCAGATGCTCACGATGGCGCGCAGCCTCGGCACGGATCCGAAGCTGCTGCTCGTCGACGAGCCGACCGAGGGACTCATGCCCGCCTTCGTGGAGACCATCGGCCAGACCATCACCGAGATCCAGCGCCAGGGGGTGGCGGTGCTGCTGGTGGAGCAGAACACGCAGCTGGCGCTCGCGTCGACCCAGCGCGTGTACCTGATCGAGAAGGGCACGATCAAGCACGAGGCCCGCTCGGCAGACCTGGCCGCCGACGCGGCGACACGCCACCGCTACCTGGGGGTGTAGGTCTAGAGTCTTCCCAGCGCGCGGAGGATCACCTCGGGCGTCATCGGCACCCGGGTCACCCGCGCCTTGAACGGGCTGAGCGCGTCGTTCACCGCGTTGAGCACCGCGCCCGGCGCCCCCGCCACCCCGCCCTCGCCCGCGCCCTTGAACCCGCCCTCGGAATAGGCGGTGGGCGTCTCCACGTGGGTGACCCAGATGTCGGGCATCTCGGCGGCCATCGGCACCAGGTAGTCCATCATGGTGGTGGTCAGGAGCTGCCCCTGCTCATCGTAGACGCAGTGCTCGAACAGCGCGTCGCCGATGCCGTGGGCCACGCCGCCGCGGATCTGCTCGTCCACCAGCATCGGGTTGATGATGCGCCCGCAGTCCTCCGCGACCCAGTGGCCGAGCAGCTTCACGAACCCGGTCTCCACGTCGACCTCGACGTAGGAGAGCTGCACGCCGTTGGTGTAGGCGAGCGGCTGGTGCCGCGGCACGTAGTGCCGGGTCACCGTGAGCTCGGACTGGAAGTCCTTCGGGAGCTGATCGGGGCGAAAGTACGCGATCCGGCCGAGCTCCGAGAGCGGCAGGCGCGACGCGCCCGTGCGCGCGTCCACCACGTGCCCGCCCCGCACGTCCAGGTTGAGGGCGTCGGTCTCCAGCACCACCGCGGCCACCTTCAGGATGTTCTCCTTGAGGGCCTTGCCGGTCTGGAGCGTGGCCTCGCCCCCGATGCCGGCGCCGCGGCTGCCCCAGGTGCCGCCGCCGTACGGCGTCACCATGGTGTCGCCGGTGACGACCCGCACATCCTCGATCGGCACGCCCACCGTGGACGCGGCCACCTGGGCCAGGATGGTGTCGGTCCCCTGCCCCTGCTCGGTGACGCTCGCGATCACGGTGAGCTTCCCGCTGGGTTCCAGACGAATCGTCGTGCCGTCCTGCGAGGAGATGCGCGCGCCGCCGGTGCCGTACGTCTGGGCGCCGGGCACGGTCAGGTCGATGAACACGCAGAGGCCGAGCCCGCGGTAGATCGAGCGCGCCCGCAGCCGGTCGCGCTCCTCGCAGAGCACGCGGTAGCGCGAGAGCTCCAGCACCGCGGCCAGCGACTCCTCGTGGGAGAGCTTCTCGAAGAAGAGGCCGGTGGGCGCCGTGTACGGGTACATCTCGGCGGTCAGCAGGTTCCGCCGCCGGACCTCGACCGGGTCGAGCCCGAGCTCGCGCGCCACCCGGTCCACCATCGCCTCCATCACGAGTGCCGCCACCGGGTGTCCCACCGCGCGGTACTGGGACATCGGCGTCTTGTTCTGGAACACCACGCGTCCCCGCGCCTCGTAGTCGCGGAAGCGGTAGGGCCCCGGCGTGGTGCGCAGCACCTGCCCGCTCTCCACCACGCTCGAGCGCGGGTACATGGAATAGGGGCCCACCGGCGCCAGATCGTCGAGGCGCATCGCCAGGATCGTGCCGTCGCGCTTGACGGCCACCTCGGCGGTGATCCGATGATCGCGCGAGTGGATGTCGGTCTGGAACGACTCGACGCGGTCGGCCAGAAACTTCACCGGCCGGCCCAGCATCACCGCGAGCGCGCAGGTCGCGATCTCGTCGGGGAACGTGTGGATCTTGAGGCCGAAGGAGCCGCCCACGTCCTTGTTGATCACCCGCACGCGGTGCTCGGGGATGCGCAGGTGCCGCGACAGGATGTCGTGGAGCATGTAGGGCGCCTGGCCCGAGTGGTAGACGGTCAGCGTCTCGTCGGCCGGGTCGTAGTCCGCCAGCACCACGCGCGGCTCGAGGCTCACCACCGTGTGCCGGCCGGTGTCGAAGGTGTCGCGGTAGACCGCGTCGGCGGCGCGGAAGGCCGCGTCGACGTCGCCCGCCTTCACGCGCGCCTCCAGCATGAGGTTGTCGCCCAGCTCGGGGTGGATCACGGTCGCGCCGGGCGCCAGCGCGGCCTCCGCGTCCACCACCGGCGGCAGCGGCTCCCACGCGATCCGCACCCGCGCGCAGCCGTCCTCGGCGAGGGCGCGCGACTCGGCCACCACCGCGACGACCGGCTCGCCCTGCCACACCGCCTTGTCCACCGCCAGCGGGTATTGCGGCGCCGACTTCATGCCCGCGTAGTTCTTCAGCACGCCGACCCACGGCTCGCAGCGCCCGGCCAGCTCGCGCCCGGTCACCACCGCCACCACCCCGGGCAGCGCGGCGGCCTCCGCGGTGTCGATGGACACCATCCGCGCGTGCGCGTGGAGCGAGCGCACGAACGCGACGTGCAGCAGCCGGGGCACCGCCACGTCGTCGGTGTAGGTGCCGCGGCCGGCCACCAGGCGCGCGGTCTGCGGGCGCACCACGGAGCGGCCGACGTACTGGCCGTCGGCCGGCGTCGGCGCCGCCGGCGCGGACCGATCGCTGGCCGCGCTGGCGATGGCCTGCACGATGGCGTGATACCCGGTGCAGCGGCAGTAGTTGCCGCCGATCGCCTCCCGGATCGTCACCGGGTCCGGATCGGGGTGGCGCTCCAGCAAGGCCTGGGCGGTGAGCAGCATGCCCGAGGTGCAGAAGCCGCACTGGAGCGCGTTCGCGGCGCGGAAGGCCCGCTGCAGGCGGGCGATCGCGCCGCTCTCGGCGGCGCCCTCGATCGTCTCCACCCGGCAGCCGTCGGCCTGGGCGGCGAGCATGAGGCAGCCCCGGACCGGCGTGCCGTCCACCCGCACCGTGCACGCCCCGCACACTCCGTGCTCGCACCCCACGTGCGAGCCGGTCAGCCCCAGGTCGTAGCGGAGGAAGTCCACCAGGTTGCGGCGCGGCTCCACCTCGCGGGTCACCGCGACGCCGTTGACGGTGAGCGCGATCTTCACGGGCGGGCGTCCACCAGCCCGCGCACGACGCGCGTCAGCAGGACCCGGGCCAGGTGCCGGCGTAGGGCGGGCGAGCCATGCACGTCGCCGGGCGGATCCAGATCGGAATCGAGCGCGCGGCCGGCAGCCGCGAGCGTCGCCTCATCGGCGCGTCGCCCGGCCAGGGCCCCCTCGGCCCTGCGCGCGCGCACGGGGCGCGTGCCGACGCCGAAGAAGCAGAGCCGCGTCTCGGCGAGGGCGCCCCCTTGCACCCGCGCGCCGGCGGCCAGGCCGGCCAGCGCGAAGTCGCCGTGCCGGCGCGCCAGCTCCTGGAAGCCCCAGCGCCAGCCGGGCTCCGGCCGCGGCACCCGCAGCGCGATCACGACTTCACCGGGAGCGAGCGCGGTGGTGTAGATCCCGCGGAAGAAGTCGTCGGCGGCGATATCACGCTCCCCGCCGCGTCGGCCGACGCGGATGGTCGCCTCGAGGGCGACCGCGCACGCCGGCAGCTCGGCGGCCGGATCGGCCAGGGCCAGGCTGCCGCCCACGGTGCCGCGCGCGCGGATGGCGGCGTGGCCCACGTGCGGCACCGCGTCCGCGATCAGCGGCGCGTGCTCCCGCACGAGCGGCGAGCGCTCGAGGGCCTCCTGGCGCGCGAGGGCGCCGATGACCAACCCCTCCGGGCTGAGCCGGATGCCGTCGAGGTCCGGCACCCGGTTGATGTCGATCACCGCGCGCGGCGCGGCCAGCCGCAGGTTGAGCGCGGGCACGAGGCTCTGGCCGCCGGCGAGCAGGCGCCCGTCGTCCCCGTAGCGGTCGAGGAGGTCGAAGGTCTCGGCGAGCGACGCGGGGCGGTGGTACTCGAACGGGGCCGGCTTCATGGCGGCCTATCCTGCCCCAGGTGCGGCGAGGCAGTAAAGGGGCTTCGCGACACCGCGCCCGGCCGCGCCGGTCAGATCCCGGTGCCGAATCCTCCCGCGCTCCGCACGGTGGCCGCCTCGCCCATGTGGCCGGCGCAGTGGAACAGCGCGATGCCGCTCAGCAGCGCGCTCCGCGGGCGGCCCGGGAAGCCCTTGACCAGCGCCTCGGTGCGCGCGCCGAAGGCGCCGGCGGCGGCGGCGCGCTCCACCGCGTCCGCCTTCACGGGAACGCTCCAGTCCTCGGGCCGGAAGCCGGAGATGACCTCGCGGGTGCGCCGCCCGACCGCGTCGCGGTACTCGCGCAGGGCGGCCACGTCGATCCGCTGGCTGAGCTCCGTCACCTCCGGGCTCGTCATGCCGATGCCGAAGTCGTGCCGGGACACGTTGAGCCGCCTCATCCAGCCCTCGTCGAAGAGCTGCCCGCCGCCGCCCACCACCTGGTTCACCACGATGTCCTCGGCGCGCGCGATGTGCCACATGAGCCACGCCAGCGAGTTCAGGTCCTCGCGGGGGCGCACCCGCATCTGCTCCTCGGTGAGGCCCGCGAACGCGCGATCCGCCGCCGACATCGTGTTGCCGCCGACCGCGGCGGTGTGCATGGCCGCGTGCTGCTCCAGGAAGAGATCCCGCACCTCCATGGCGTGAGTCCTTTCTCGCCCTAGGCGGGCACGCGCAGGGCCCGCCCCACGATCGCCTGCGCCTCGCGGACGATGGCCTCCAGGTGGGCCTGGTCGCGGAAGCTCTCCGCGTAGATCTTGTAGATGTCCTCGGTGCCCGAGGGCCGCGCCGCGAACCAGCCGCTCGCGCTCATCACCTTGAGCCCGCCGATGGGCGCCCCGTTGCCGGGCGCGCGGGTCAGCGTGCCGGTGATCGGCTCGCCGGCCAAAGTCGAGGCGGTCACCATCTCAGGCGACAGCTTGCCGAGCCGCGCCTTCTCGTCGGGCGTGGCCGGCGCGTCGATGCGCGTGTACCAGGGCGTGCCGAGCCGCTCCGCGAGCCCTCGGTACAGCTCGCCGGGGTCGTGCCCGGTCCGGGCCGTGATCTCGGCGGCCAGCAGGTCGAGGATCAGGCCGTCCTTGTCGGTGGTCCACACCCGCCCGTCGTGGCGCAGGAACGTCGCGCCCGCGCTCTCCTCGCCGCCGAAGCAGAGCGAGCCGTCGAGGAGACCCGGCACGAACCACTTGAGTCCGACCGGCGCCTCGAAGAGCCGCCGGCCGCGCGCCGCGACCACCCGGTCGATGAGGGCGCTGCTGACGAGGGTCTTGCCCACCGCCACGGTCGCGGGCCAGCGGGGCCGATGCGTCAGCAGGTAGTCGATCGCCACCGCGAGGTAGTGATTGGGGTTCATGAGCCCGACCCCGGGAGTGACGATGCCGTGGCGGTCCGCGTCCGGATCGTTGGCGAACGCCAGCCGGTACTGCTCGCGGAGGCCCACCAGCCGCGCCATCGCATACGGGCTCGAACAGTCCATGCGGATCTTGCCGTCGTGGTCGACGGTCATGAACGCGAAGCGCGGATCGATCACCGGGTTCGTGATCGTGATGTCGAGCCCGTACACGGTGGCGATCGGCTCCCAGTAGGGCCGGGAGGCGCCGCCCAGCGGGTCCACCGCCAGGCGCAGCCCGGCGGCCCGCATCGCGTCGAGATCGACGACCTCGCGCAGGTCCCGCACGTACGGCGTCACGAGGTCCCGCTGATGCGTGGTGGGGGCGCGCAGCGCGGCCTCGAACGTCAGCCGCTTCACCCCGGCGAGCCCCTCCCGCAGGAGCTGGTTCGCCCGACGCTCCACCCAGCCGGTGATGTCGGTGTCGGCCGGCCCGCCGCTCGGGGGGTTGTACTTGAAGCCGCCGTCCTCGGGCGGGTTGTGCGAGGGCGTGACCACGATGCCGTCCGCGATGCCTGCGGACCGGCCCGGCCCGCCGATGCGATTGTGCACCAGGATCGCGTGCGAGATCACCGGGGTGGGCGTCACCCCGTCGCCCTGCTGGATGATCGTCTCCACCCCGTTGGCGGCCAGCACCTCCAGCGCGGTGCGCTCGGCCGGGCGCGACACCGCATGGGTGTCCTTGCCCATGTAGAGCGGCCCGTCGATGCCCTGCGCGCGGCGGTAGTCGCAGATGGCCTGCGTGATCGCCAGGATGTGCGCCTCGGTGAACGACCCGCGCAGCGGGGAGCCGCGGTGCCCGCTGGTGCCGAAGGCCACCCGCTCGGCGGGATTGTCCACGTCGGGCCGGCGCGCGTAGTACTCGCGCTCGATCTGCGCCGGGTCGACCAGCAGCGAGGCGGGCGCCGGCTGGCCCGCAAGAGGCGAGATGGCCATGGGCTCAGCCCTCTCCGGGCGCCGCGGACCCGGCCGCCGGCCCGCCGCGCTCCCCGCCGGGCTTCCGGTCGCCCGCGAGCAGCTCGATGCTGGCCTCGTGGAGCGCCGCGCGCACCTGCTCCGCGAGCTGACGCTGGATCCTCTGCGCGTCACCGAGGCGATCGATCCACACGCGCAGCTCGAAGTCGAGGGAGTCCTCCCCGAAGCCCAGGAACACCGCGCCCCCGGCGGGCTCTCCCACCACGTCGGGATGGGCGGTCGCGATCCGGCTGAGCAGCTCGAGCACCCGCGGGGGCGAGGCGCCGTAGGCGACCCGCACCGGCAGCACGATCCGCCGCCGCAGGTCGGAGTAGGACCAGTTGGTGAGGGTCTGGGCGATCAGGAGCGAGTTGGGCACGAAGACCTCCGCGCCGTCAGCCGTCCGCACCAGGGTCGCACGGGGGCCGATGTGGCGCACCTCCCCGCCCACTCCCGAGACCTGCACCAGGTCGCCCAGGTGGATGGGCCGCTCGAAGAGCAGGATGAGGCCGGAGGCGAAGTTGTTGACCAGGTTCTGCAGCCCGAGCCCCACCCCCACCCCGAACGCGCTGGCCAGGATCGTGATCTTGGTCAGATCCACGCCGAGGGCGGCCAGGGCGAGGGTGAAGCCGCCCAGGATCAGCGCGTACTGGATCACCACCGAGAGCGCGAGCGGCATGCCGCGGGCGAGCCGCACGCGGGGGAACACGTCCTCGGCCAGCAGCAGCCGAACTGCCGACGCCACCAGCAGGGCGAGCCAGATAGTGAGCGCGAACACCACCAGGTCGCCGAGCGAGACCCGGATCGCGCCCCAGCCCCACTGCGCCACGAGGACCGCGTGCAGCCAGCCCAGCACCGGCTCCGCCAGCGTGAGCGCGTCGAGCGTCCCCAGGATCCACAGCGCCGCCCCCACCCAGCGCAGCACCCGGACCACCCGGCGCTCGATGGCGGCGCGACTGTGCTGCACGGAGGCGAGCGGCGCCAGGAACCGGCTCCGCAGCAGCACCCCGGCCAGGCCGCGGACCACCTGGACCGCGGCCAGGATGGCCAGGCCATAGTAGCTGCTGCCGAGCGCGCCGCTGCCGACCAGGCGGCCCAGCTCGACGTAGCCGGCGCCGGCGAGCACGAATGCGCCCGCGAACGCGGCGAGCAGCAGCCGGCCCACCACCCGACGCGCCGCCGCAGCCATGACGTCCGCGTCGGGGGAGCCATCGGCCCGGTGCGCCCCGATCAGCACCCGGAGCATGACCAGGCTCGCCACCAGCATCTCGGCCAGGAACACCATGTGCTCGAAGAGCGGCGCGGTGGTGACCACCGCGCGGACCGCGTCCACCAGGAACAGCGCGCCGAAGACGTAGAGGGCCGCCGCCAGTCGTCGGTCGAGCGAGGGACGGATGAGGCGGAGCACCGGCACGATCGCCACCACGGCCACCACCCGACCCAGGATCCGCGTGGCCTCCGGGTAGATCCACGGCGCCGCGAAGCACGAGACCACGAGCGCGGCGGAGATCGGGCGGCTCCACACCTCGGCCACCTGCGCCGCGCCCGGATCCCCGGCCGCCCAGCGCCGCGCGGCGCGCCGGCCGCGCCAGAGCACCGCGAGCAGCATCAGGAAGAGCAGCGCGTGCAGCGGGATGCGGGTCGCGTACGTGCGCGCCACCTCCGCCGCCGCGAGCTGTCCCGCGCCCAGCACGTCCCGCGCCGCCGCCGGCGCCTGGCTCGCCGCGCCGGACCAGAGCGCGCCGGACCAGAGCGGCGGCCCGTCGCGCTCGCCCAGGCGCCGGATCCGGTCCGCCTTGACCTGGGCCACGCGCGCCAGGCCCTCGTCGGCGCGGCGCTGCGCCAGGGCCAGCCGGTACTGCGCGGCCAGCATTGCGGAGAGCCGCGCCTCCAGCCGGGTGCGCGCGCGGTTGATGTCGCCCAGCACGGCGTCGATCTGCTCGAGCACGACCTTCGGCGCGCCGGCGGCGGCCGCGGCCTCCCGGGAGCGGACCCAGGCCTCGCGCAGGCCGGCGAGCCGGGCGCGCTCGCCCTCGACGCGGGTCGTCCACTGCGTCACGGTGTCGCTCCAGGCCTTGAGCCGCGCGCGGGTCGCGTCCCACACGTCCGCCAGCTCGTCGACCACCGACAGCGGCGGGTTGTTGGCGAGGCGCGCGGTGGTCTCGTCGAGCTGCGCCCGCAGCTGCTGGGTGAGCGTCGGCAGGCGGTCCAGCACCGCCTGGACCTCGCGGCTCGGCGAGACCGCGGAGTCCTGGCTCTCGAGCAGGCTGCGCACCTCCGCCGCGCGCGCCGCGACCTCGGCGAGCGGGATCGAACCGCCGCTCGCCGCGGGTGGCTCGCCGGACGGCGGCCGGTCCTGGGCGCGCGCGGTCGGGGCCGCCACCAGGACGAGGGCCAGCACGCCGCCGAGCGTCGATCGCACCACACGCATCACGGACCGTGGGATCAGGGGAACGCGCGGAACGTCCGCAACAGGGACTCGCGCGCGGCGGGGCCCGGCGGCGCGAAGGGCAGGACCACCGGGGTGACGCCGGGTCGGGCGAACGCGGCGAGCTGCGCGCGGCAGTGCTCCACCGATCCCACCGCGCCCAGGCCGTCGAGCACCCGCTCCGAGATGCCCTTCACCGCCCCGACCCGGTCGCCCGCCTTCCACGCCCGGTTCACCGCCGCCACCTCCTCGCCGTAGCCGCACTCCTCGAAGAAGCGGGCGTAGGCGCCCACGATGGCGTAGCCGGTGATGTCGCGCGCCAGGGCCTCGCGCACCGAGCCGCGCTCCTCGGTCACGCACGTGCGCACGTATACCGCCACGTCGCGATCGGCCAGGCGCTTCCCTGCGCGCCGGGCCCCCGCCTCGATGTGCCGCAGGGAGACGTCCAGCGCCTCGGGCGGGATCCAGTTGAGCAGCACGCCGTCGGCGATCTCGCCGGCGAGCTCGCACATGCGGGGGCCGAGCGCGGCCAGGTAGATGCGGGGCGGCGTCGCGGGCGCGGGGATGGCGAGGCGAAAGTTCCTCAGGCGGTAGAACGTGCCCTCGAAGTTGACGCGCTCGCCCGCCGCGGTGGCGCGGATGATCTGCACCGCCTCCCGCATCTGCTGGAGCGACGGCGCGAACGGCAGCCCGTGCCACTGGCCCACGATGATCTCGCTGGAGAGCCCGAGGCCGAGGCCGAAGCGCCCCGGGGCCAGATGCGCCAGCGTGGCCGCCGCCTGCCCGTAGACGATGGGGGTGCGGATCTGCACCGGGATCACCCCGTTGGCGATGCCGATCCGGCTGGTGTGGGTGGCGATCAGGGTGGACATCACGATGGCCTCGGCCCCGGAGGCCTCGCCGACCCACGCGGTGCGGTAGCCGCGACTCTCCGCCTCGCGCGCGATGGCGGGGAACTCCCCGAGCGGCATGGCCAGCGACATGAGGGCGACGTCGATGATCATCGGATCCGTTCGCTCACGACGAACTTCTTGTTGTAGGTGTACGGCCGCACCTCCGGCTTCCAGCGCCCGATGTCGGAGGTGTCGTTCCACTGCTGCGACATCGGCAGATCGGGGCGCTCCACCTCGTAGGCGGCCAGGTAGCGCGGCTCGCCCGCGGTCGTGGTGCGCCAGCGCGAGACGTTGACGCACCCGGGCAGCTTCATGAGCAGCGGCACGTGCTCGACGTCGTACAGCTCGTTGAACAGGGCCTCGCGGTGGGGCTCGATGTCCATCATGACCCAGAAGACGTAGGGGGTCCGGTGGCCGAGGGCCGGGCTGCTCCCCACCCACTCGTACACCGCGAGGTGCCGGTTCATGGTCTTCGGCCGGATCTCCTTCGGCCACCGGCCCGCCTCGCCCGCCGCGCGCCACTCGGGCGTCTCCAGCACCGCGACGCTCTCGAGCTCGTAGGCCGCGATGTAGCGCGGCTCGGTCGGCGAGGGCTGCCGGTAGCGCGCGGCGCGGATGACGCCGGGCACCGCCTCGAGCAGCGGCAGGTGCTCGGTGTCGTAGACCTCGTTGAACAGTGCCTCGTGGTCGTGGGCCACGTCCATCCGGACCAGGAACAGGCCGCGTGGGGCCATCGTCGCGCTCTCCTCTCCCCGCTTGCTCGGCGCGGGCTTCCCTCGTATCTTCGTCACGACCGGCTGCCGGCTGACTGTACCGCGGAGCACCCGGCCGCGCACACAAACTGTCAAGGGAGACGACCCGATGCCGCCAGTGGATCCGAACCAAGTGCTGATGACCGGCGAGAACTCCTTCATCCGCCTGAGCCACGACGGCGGCGCGACCCTGTCCGATCGGGCCAGCCACTGGCGCGTGCTGTGGTGTCCGGCCGGCGCCGGCCACGCCCTGTTCCTCCAGTCGAGCCTGACCGGCGGACAGGTCCGCGTCTTCAGCGACAACATCGCGGTGGCGCGCTGGCTGCAGCGCACCATCGAGACCCTGCTCTTCCCCGCCTTCGCCGACACCAGCCTGCCCGTGATCTCGGCGCGCTTCGAGCGCCACGGCGGCCCGTGGTCGACCGCCACCGAGACCATCACCGCCACCGACGGGCGGGTCACCATGTCGTGGTACGACTGCATCGAGCCGTTCGTGCTCCACGCCCCGCCCGGCTTCAACGACCGCCCGATCGGCGTGTTCAGCACGTTCTTCCCGGCCCGCGCGGCCCAGCTCGAGTGGAACGGCAAGGTGGCGACGGGCCAGGTGTGGCCCGAGATGCGGGGCGACCGGCAGGGCAGCAGCGCGACCCTGGCGTGGTCGGAGACGTGGGTCAAGCCGCGCGGCTAGCGGGGCCGGGCGGTGAGCGGTCGTCTGGACGGCAAGGTCGCCCTCATCACCGGGGGCGGCAGCGGCATCGGGCGCGCGAGCGCGCTGACCTTTCTCCGAGAAGGCGCGCGGGTCGCCATCGGCGACGTCAACGAGGCGAGCCTGGGCGAGACGGCGGCGCTGGCGCGCGCCCAGGGCGCCGGCGAACGCCTCGCCTCGCTGCGGGTCGACGTCTCGGCCGAGCGCGACGTGGCGGCGCTGGTGGCCCTCGCGGTCGAGCGCTTCGGCGGGCTCGACTGCGTGTTCAACAACGCAGGCGTCGGCGGGGCCTTCGGCCCCATCGGCGAGACCACCGTCGAGGAGTGGGACTTCACCTTCGCGGTGCTGGTGCGCGGCGTGTTCCTCGGCATCAAGCACGGCGCGGCCCGCATGAAGGCGCAGGGCCGCGGAGGCAGCATCATCAACACCGCCTCGATCGCGGGGATCGGCGGCGGCGCGGGGCCGCACGCCTACTCGGCGGCCAAGGCCGCGGTGGCCAACCTGAGCCGCTCCGTCTCCGCGGAGCTGGCCGCGCACCGCATCCGGGTGAACGCGATCGCGCCCGGCATGATCAAGACGCCGCTCGCGATGGGACGGCGCGAGGAGGCGTGGGATCGCCTCGCGCGGCAGAAGCAGCCGTGGCCCGACCTGGGCCTGCCCGAGCACATCGCGGATGCGGCCCTGTTCCTGGCCAGCGACGAGTCGCGGTTCATCACCGGCCAGGTGATCGTGGTGGACGGCGGGCTCACCGCGCTCGGCCCCGACCTGTTCGGCCACGAGCCGGGCAGCCGCCTGCTCCGCAAGGCGGGGCTCAACACCGGCTCCACCGGATTGCCCGGCGCGGTGCGCGAGGTGCAGAGCCCGTAGGGGCCGCTTCCTGCGGTGGGTCGTGGTTGCGCGGGCTCCGCGACCGGCTGGGACGCGGCCCTTAGGCCGCCGGCGGGTCAGCGGGCGGTGTGCCCGCCGTCGACGTAGAGCGAGGCCCCCGTCACGTAGGAGGCGTCGTCCGAGGCCAGGAACAGGATGCACGCCGCGACCTCCTCCGGCGTGCCCGCGCGGCCCAGCATCGTCCCCCGCCCGAACTCGGCGCGGAAGTCCTCGTGGCTCCGCCCCGCGGCCTCGGCCCGACGCTCGTGGAAGCGGGTGAAGATCGGCCCGGGGCACACCGCGTTCACCCGGATGCGATCGGCGGCGTGGTCCATCGCCATCGCGCGGGTCAGGCCCGCGACCGCGGCCTTGGTGGTGTCGTACTGCACCATGTTGCCGCCCGCCACCACCGAGCGGATCGAGGCCACGTTGACGATGCTGCCGCCGCCGACCTGCCGCATGAGCGGGATGGCCGCCTTGGCGCAGAACGCGTAGCCCTTGACGTTCACCGCGAGGATCGCGTCCCAGCTCTCCTCGCTCGCGTCCACCACCGTCTGGTAGAGGCGCATGCCCGCGTTGTTGACGAGGACGTCGAGGCGGCCCCAGCGCTCCGCCGCCGCGCGCACGAAGCGCATCGCGTCGGCCTCCCGCCCGGCGTGGGTCTCCACGAACATCGCGCGGCCGCCCGCGCCCTCGATCGCGCCGGCCACCAGCCGGCCCCGCTCCGCGTCGATGTCGGCGATGGCCACCGCCGCGCCCTCCGCCGCGAAGCGCCGCGCGGTGGCCTCGCCGATGCCCGAGGCCCCGCCGGTGATCGCGGCGACCTTGCCCTCCAGTCGGCCCATCAGCCGGCGAGCGCGTCGCGCATGACCGCGAGCCCCACCCGCAAGCCCACCGGCAGGCCCGCCTCGTTCATCTCGAACTCGGGCGCGTGGTGGGGGCGGGCCGCGCCGCTCGCGGAGCCGATGCCGACCCGGAAGTAGCAGCCCGGCCGCTCCCGCAGGAAGAGGCTCATGTCGTCACTGGCCATCACCACCCGCCCCTCGGTCACCGCCTCCGCGCCCACCTCGCGGCTCGCGCGCTCGCGCACGAACGCGGTCTCCGCCTCGTGGTTGACCACCGCCGGGCACGAGCCGCCGTCGAGCCGCATCACCGCCTCCGCGCGGTAGGCCTGGGCCACGTGCGAGACGAACGCGCCCAGCCGGCTCACCAGGTGGTCGCGCACGGAGGCCTCGAACGCGCGGATCGTCCCCCGCATCACCGCGCGGTCGGGCAGGATGTTGCCCTTGGTGCCGGCGACGATCTGCCCCACCGTGAGCACCGCGGTCTCCTGCGCCGGGACCTCGCGCGCCACCAGGCTCTGCATGCCGAGCAGGATGTTCGCCGCCGCGGTGATCGGGTCGATCGAGAGATGCGGCATCGCGCCGTGCCCGCCGGTGCCGCGCACCTCGACGGTGAACGCGTCCGCGGAAGCCATGGACGGCCCCGGCCGCACCTGCACCTCGCCCACCCGCTGCTGGGTGGTGAGGTGCAGCCCGTAGACCTGCTCGACCCGGGGATTCTCCAGCGCGCCCGCCTCGATCATCGGCCGCGCGCCACCCAGCACCTCCTCGGCGGGCTGGAACAGGAACACCGCGGTGCCCGGCAGCTCGCGGCGCCGCGCGGCCAGGACCTCGGCCATCGTGATCGCGATCGCGGTGTGCCCGTCGTGCCCGCACGCGTGCATCACGCCCGGGGTTCCGGAGGCGAAGGGCGCCTCGAGCAGCTCGGTGAGCGGCAGCGCGTCGATGTCCGCGCGCCACGCCACCGTGCGGCCCGGCCGGTCGCCGTGCAGCACGCCCACCACGCCGGTGCCGCCCACACCGGTGCGCACCTCGAGCTTCGCCGCGTGGAGGCGCTCCGCGATGATCTCGGCGGTGCGCCGCTCCTGGTGGCTCAGCTCGGGGTGCCGGTGAAAATCACGGCGCAGCGCGATCAGATCGTCCGTGCGTCGCGCGATCTCCTGGTTCCAGTCGAGACCGGCCTTGCTCATGGGGGCCTCCTGGCTTCCGCCTGGGCAATATCTGCGCAGCCCCAGGATGCTGCCCCTGGACGTGCGCACTGTCAACGCTCCCGTTCGTTTCCCAGAGTGGGCCGCACCGTCGCCATCCTGGGCAGGGCCCGATGAGAGGCAACCGAAGGAACGCGCGCTGCGAGGGCGTTTCCCCGCTGGCCCGGGGCTTGCTCTCAGGCTACCCCATGGAAACCAGACAGCGCAGCCGTCGAGCCAACACTCGCGCCGGGGTCTCGTGGACCGCGTGGGTCCAGGCGGGCAGCCGCCGTTTCCGCTGCCACACCGTCGATCTGAGCACCAACGGGGCCAAGCTCCGGCCCCGCGGCGAGATGCAGCCGGGCACTCCCGTCGAGGTGCAGCTGCATCCCCCGGAGGGCAAGCCGGTCCACGTCGCCGCGGTGGTCTGGCGCGTGGACCCGGACGCGATGGCCCTCCTGTTCCTCAAGAGCATCCAGGTCCAGGCGACCGGCGCCAAGGCCTGGCAGGAGACCGGCCGCCGCGGCTGGCGGTAGCCCCAAGGGGGCACGGCCCCGGCGACCTGATTTCACGATCCGCGGCGCGGCGCCTCTTGCGCGGGCCGCGGATCGTGGTCAAATACGGGCGGAGGTGACGCCCATGGCACAGGTCGCATGGCAGATCGCGGGTGACTACTTCGAGACGTGCAGCTGCACGTTCCTCTGCCCGTGCATCTCGAGCAACATGGCGGCGCGGCCGTCGAGCGGCGACTGCTACTTCGCGTTGGGATTCCACATCGATCGGGGCCGCTACGGCACCGTGCCGCTCGACGGTCTGGGCTTCGTGGTGATCGGCTACACCCCGGGGGTGATGGGCGAGGGGCGCTGGTCGGTCGGGGTGATCGTGGACGAGCGGGCCAGCCAGGAGCAGCGGGACGCGCTGGCCGGCATCGGCAGCGGGCAGGCGGGCGGCCCGATGGCGGCGCTGGGGCCGATGGTCGAGCGGATGCTCGGGGTCGAGGCGCGCCCGATCACGTTCACGAAGGACGGGATGAAGCGCTCGCTGTCCGTCCCCGGCGTGCTCGAGCAGTCGCTCGAGGGCGTGGCGAGCCCCGTGAAGACCGGGGAGCCGCTCTACGTCGACAACACGCTCCATCCCGCGAACCCCCGTCTGGCGCTCGCGCGCGCCTCCGGCAGCCGCCTGAACGCGTTCGGCCTGCGCTGGGAGGACACGAGCGGCCGGAACAACGGCCACTTCGCCCCGTTCTCGTGGAAGAGCGCCTGACGCGTCCCCCGCTGCGCTGGCTCGAGCCGAGCCAGGCGGTGGTGCTGGCGGGGATCGCGGCCCTCGCCGGGGTGACGTGGCTCGATCTGTGGCGACGGGCGAGCGAGATGGCCATGCACGAGCGCATGGGCATGGCCATGCCGACCGGCCCCGCCTGGGATCCCGCCGATCTCGGCGCGACCGCGGTGATGTGGGGCGTCATGATGATCGCCATGATGCTGCCCTCGGCCACGCCGCTGCTCGTGCTGTTCGCCCGCTCGCAGCGCCTCCGGGTCGGGGTGGCGGAAGCCTCGTGGCGGAGCGGCCTTCTCGCGGCGGGCTACCTCGTGACGTGGCTCGGCTGGAGCGCGCTCGCGGCGACGCTGCAGTGGGGACTCCGCGCCGTTCTGGTCCTCTCGCCCGGGGCCGCGCTCACCAGCGCGGTCGCCGGCGGCGCCGTCCTGATCGGCGCCGGCGTCTACCAGGTCACGCCGTGGAAGCGGGCGTGTCTCCGCCACTGCCAGTCCCCGCTCGGCTTCCTGCTCGCGCGCTGGCGCGACGGGCGCGTGGGCGCCTTCCGCATGGGGCTCTCCCACGGGCTCTACTGCGTGGGCTGTTGCTGGGCGCTGATGGCGCTGCTCTTCGTGGGCGGGGTGATGAACCTCGCCTGGGTCGCGGCCCTCGCGCTGCTCGTCCTGCTCGAGAAGGTGATCCCCGGCCGCTGGCTCTCCTTCACCGCGGGCGCGGCGCTGATCGGCTGGGGCCTCTACCTGGTCGGAAGCGGGCTCGCGCCCGCCTGAGCCGGCGCCTCCGCCCTCAGCTCACCCGCCGGTCGCGGCCGGCCCAGTAGGGCTCGCGCAGCTTGTACTTCTGCAGCTTGCCGGTGGCGGTCCGCAGCAGCTCCTTGCGAAACTCCACCGCGGTCGGGCACTTGAAGTGGGCCATGCGGCCGCGGGTGAACTCGATCAGCTCGCGCTCCGTCGCCTGCTGACCCGGGCGCAGCACGACCAGCGCCTTGATGGTTTCGCCCCACTTCTCGTCGGGCACCCCGATCACCGCGACCTCCGCCACCGCGGGGTGCTGGAAGAGGCAGTCCTCCACCTCGATCGAGGAGACGTTCTCGCCGCCCGTGATGATGACGTCCTTCTTCCGGTCGGCGATCACGGTGTAGGCGCCCTCCGCGTGGCCGCCGTCGCCGGTGTGGAACCAGCCGTCGACGATGGCCTTGGCGGTCTCCTCGGGCTGGTTCCAGTAGCCCTCGAAGACGTGGTTCGACCGGGCGAGGATCTCGCCGCTCGGATCCACCTCCATGCGGACGCCCACCGCGGGGACGCCGGCGCGCGAGAGCCGCTTGGCCCGCTCGCCCGAGTCGAGCCCGTCCCACTCGGCGGGGGCGCGGTTGATGGTGAGCAGCGGTGAGGTCTCGGTGAGCCCGTAGATCTGGATGAACTCCCAGCCCAGCTCGGTCTCGATGCGCTCGATGGTTTTCGACGGCGGCGGGGCCCCCGCCACGACCACCCGCACCCGGCCCCGCCCCGGCACCTCCTCGCCGCGTCCGCGGCGCGAGGCCGCCGCGTCGAGCACCGCGTTGATGACCGCGGGCGCGCAGTTGAAGAGCGTGACCCCCTCGGCCTGCACGCGGCGCAGGATCTCCTCGCCGTCGATCTTGCGCACGATCACCTGGCGCACCCCCATGGCGGTCACCGCGTAGGGCATGCCCCAGCCGTTGCAGTGAAAGGTGGGCAGCGTGTGCAGGTACACGTCGCGGTCGGTGACGCCCACGTGCCAGCCGAAGGTCACCGCGTTGAGCCAGCAGCCCCGGTGCGTGAGCTGCACGCCCTTGGGCCGCGCGGTGGTGCCGGAGGTGTAGTTGATCGAGACGGTGGCGTTCTCGTCGCTCACGGAGAAGCGCGGGCGCGCGTCGCGCCGGTCGAGCAGGTCGCGATCGCTGGCGGTGCCCAGGACGATCCGGTGCTTCACCGGGATCGGCCGCAGGCTCTCCTCGAGCTCGGGATCGATCAGGGCCACCGTGGAGCCGGAGTGCTCGATGATGTAACGGATCTCCTCGGTGTTGAGCCGGAAGTTCACCGGCACCAGGATGCGGCCGAACGCGCTGACGCCGAACAGGCTCACCAGGAAGCGCGCCGCGTTCGGGGAGACGATGGCCACCCGCTCGCCCTCACCCACCCCGAGATCGTCCAGGGCCGCGGCCATGCTGCGGCACATCTGGGCGAAGCGGCGGTAGGTCAGCCGGCCGAGCCCCCCGCCGGGCGGGTTCGGCTCGTCCACGATGCCTTCGCGGTCTCCGTAGACCAGCTCGGCACGCTCGAGGAAATCGCTGAGGGTCAGGGGAATGATCATGGGTCGCCTCCGCCGCGAGGATCGGCCGAAAGGCCGGCCGGCGTCAAGAGCGCCGCCCGCGCGGCGTCGCCGGGCCTAGAGCCAGGCCTCGAAGATGTGCCAGATCAGCCGCAACAGGAGCACGGTCAGGTAGGCCACCGCCAGGAACGCTCCGAAGAGCAGCCCCAGATGGGTGGCGCGCCGGAACACGGGTGCGGGCACGCTGCGGTAGGTGTGCTGGGGTAGCGGGTGCAGCACGGCCGACGTCCGCGCGAGCAGCCGCCGCTGGGCCCGGCGTGCGCCGCGCCCCTCCATCGCGCCGGTCAGGATGCTGAACGCCAGCGCCGCGATCACCAGCAGGACCCCGATGCTCATGGGAGGGCCGATGCTAGCGAAGATTGACGCACCGTGCAAGCCGTGCCCGAGCCCGGCCCGGTGCGTTGACTCTCGCCCCCGGCCGGAGGCACCATGACGCAATGCCGCCCCCAGGGGCCGGATGGTGAACCCGGACGTGGTCGGGGCCATCGCCCGCCTGCGGGCGGAGGGCGTGCTGTCATCGGTCCAGGCGGCCCGATTCGAGCGCGTGGCCCGGCGTGGCCTGGTCAGCCTGCGCTTCGAGATCCGCGCGCTCCTCTACGCGGGCGTGCTGCTGGTCACCGCGGGCGTGGGCTCGCTCATCGCCCGGCACCAGCAGGAGATCGGCCCCGTCGCCATCGCGCTCGGCGTGGGGCTCGCCGCGCTCGGGTGCCTGGCGTGGGTCGGCCGCCGGGCCGCCCCGTTCTCGTGGGGACCGGTCCCCTCGCCGGGGGTCGCCTTCGACTACGTCCTGCTGCTTGGCCTGCTGCTGGCGGCCGCGGATCTCGCGTACGTGGAGGCGCAGTTCGCGATCCTGGGCCCGCGCTGGCCCCGGCACCTCGTGGTGGTCGCCGCGCTCGACCTGCTGGCCGCCTACACCTGGGACTCGCGCACCGCGCTCGGCCTCGCGCTGACCAGCCTCGCCGCCTGGCGCGGCGTGGTGGTGGGGCTGGCGCCGGCCCTGCTGGGTCCCGGCATCGCGGCCGACCTGCGCGCCAACGCGATCGCCCTCGGGGCGCTGTCCCTGGCCGTCGCGGTCGCCTCCGCGCGGCTCGGGCGGAAGCCCCACTTCGAGAGCGTCTACGCGCCGGCCGGGCTCCTGCTCCTGCTGGGCGGCCTGCTCGGGGGCACGCTCTACGACGCGCAGGCGTGGACGCTCTGGCTCCTCGCCACGCTGATCGTGGCCGGCCTCGTGATGGTGGTCGCGGTGCGCCTCCGGCGCTCGCTCTACTTCGCGCTCGGCGTGCCGGCCGCCTACGTGGCGCTGGTGCGCCTGCTCTTCGAGCCGTTCCGCTACGGCTCCCACGCCGACAGCCTGCCGCTGCTGCTCTCCGCGGGCCTCGGGGCCGGCGTGCTGGCGCTGATCCTCGCGGTGCACCGGCGGGTCCGCGAGGAATGAGGCCGGCGGCCATCGCCTGGGACCGCGCGGCCACCGTGCAGGCGGCCGCGCGCAGGTGGCGCGACGCGGGGGCCATCGACGACGCGACCCTCGCGCGCATCCGGCAGACGTTCCCGGATCCGTGCCTCACCCCGACGCCGGCGTGGCGCGTCCTGACCGCCGGCATGGTGGCCGCCATCGTGCTGTGCGTGTTCGCCGCGCTCCTGGTCTCGTTCTGGCGCAGCGCGGGTTTGCTCCAGGCCGCGCTGTTCCTCGTCGGGGCCGCGTGCCTCGTCATCACCGACCGGCTCGCGGGCTCGCCCCGCTGGGCCCGGCGGGGCGTGGCCGGGGCCCTCTCGGTGCTGGGCGTGGGCTTCCTCCTGCTGGGCGTGGCCCTGCTCGTGGGCGAGAGTCTCCGGCTGGGGGAGGACGCCGCGGTGGACGCGGTCGCGGTCACCGCGCTGCTCCTGTGCGGGCTCGCGGCGTGGCGGTGGGGCAGCCCGCTGTTCACCGGGCTGGCCGGCGTCGCGCTGCTGGTGGGCCTCGCGCGGCTGCCGTCCGCGCGGGCGCTCTGGATCGCGGCCGGCGCCGGGCTCGTGGCGGCGGCGGCCCCGCGGCTCGACTCGGGCCGTCTCGCCCCGTCGCAGCGCCGCGGGGCGGCCGTGCTCACCGCGGTGGGCCTCGGCGCGATCTACGTCGCGACCGATCTCCACGCGCTCGACGCGGGCCTGCTGGAGCGCCTGGGGCACCTGGCCCCGACCCGGCCCGCCGTCGGCGGGAGCCAGCGGCTGGCCGCGGCGCTCGGCACCGCGCTGATCCCCCCGGCGATCCTGGCCTGGGGCCTCGTCTCCCGGCGCACGCTCCTGCTCGACATCGGGATCGTGCTGCTCGCGCTGTCGGCGGTGACGCTGCGTCACTACGTCGCGCTCGCGCCGGCGTGGGTGATGCTGACCGGGGGCGGGGCGCTGCTGGCGGGGGCGGCGCTGCTGGTGGAGCGCGCGCTGCGCCGCGCGCCCGCCGGCGAGCGGGCGGGATTCACCGCCGAGCCGCTCTTCTCCGACGAGCGCAGGCAGCAGACACTGGAAATGGCGGGCGCCGTCACGACCTTCGCCCCGCGGACCCCCGCGCCACCCGATGAAGGGTTCGCGGGAGGCGGCGGACGGTTCGGGGGCGGCGGCGCCCAGGAGAGATTCTGACCATGAACTTCGGCATCCACATCGGTCACATGGGCGGCCCGCTGGACGAGATGCGCCGGCTCTGGCAGTTCGCGGAGGCGCAGGGCTTCGACTGGTTCTCGGTCTCGGACCACTTCCAGGAGTCGCCGCCGCGCGGCGGCGACATGGACTGCTACGAGGCCATCGCGACGCTGACCGCGGCCGCCATGGACACCCGCCGGATCCGGCTCGGCAGCGGCGTGTACTGCGTCGCCTACCGCAACCCGGGGCTTCTCGCCAAGTCGCTCACCACCATCGACCATCTCTCGAAGGGCCGGGTGGACTGCGGGCTCGGCGCGGGCTGGCACGACGTGGAGGCGAAGGCCTTCGGCCTGCCCTTCCCCTCCATCGGGCCGCGCGAGGACATGCTCGAGGAGTACGCTCAGATCATCCGCATGCTGTGCGACCCGGAGCAGCCGCGCGTGACCTTCGAGGGGAAGCACTTCCAGATGCAGAACGCCCCCAACAACCCGAAGCCGCTCCAGCCCCGCATCCCGATCTGGATCGGCGGGCGCGGCGAGAAGCGGACGTTGCGCGCGGCCGCGCGCTACGCCGACGGGTGGAACGGGGCCTACATCGGCCCCGCGGAGTGGACCCACAAGAGCCAGGTGCTGGACCGCTGGTGCGAGACCGAGGGCCGGGACCCGAAGACGATCATGCGCACCGTCAACCTGGGCTTCTACCTGGGCGCGGACGCGCGCGGCGCCGCCCGCGCCGAGGAGGTGTTCCAGCGCCACTGGGGCGGCGCGCCCGATCGGGCGGGCCGCACCGGGCACCTGCGCGGCACGGTGAAGGATGCGCGCGCGATGGTGGACGAGTTTCGCGCCCTCGGCTGCACCCGGCTCTGCATCGCGCTGCGCGAAGGCCCCTACGACTGGGACGCGCTCGAGGCCTTCGCGGCCGAGATCGTGCGCGCCCGCTGACAGGAAGGAGATCGCTCATGCTGAAGCCCGGCGACGTCGCCCCCGATTTCACGGGGCGCGACCACAACGGCAACCCGGTCCGGCTGTCCGACTTCAAGGGCAAGACCGTCGTGCTCTGGTTCTACCCCAAGGCCGACACCCCCGGCTGAACCGCCGAGGGTTGCGGGTTCCGCGACCTCAAGGCCGACTACGACCGGAAGAACGCGGTGATCCTCGGCGCCTCGTTCGACACTCCCGCCGAGAACCGCGCCTTCGCCGAGAAGTTCAACTTCAACTTCCCGCTGATCTGCGACACCGACCACACGATCGGCAAGGCCTACGGGGCCGACCAGGGCCCCGGCAAGGGCGCGCAGCGGGTGGGCGTGATCATCGGCCCCGACGGCAAGATCAAGGAGTGGCATCAGCGCGTGGACGCGCGCGCCTGGCCGGCCTCGGTGATCGCGACGCTCTGATCGGATTCCCCGCTCCGGTGGTACCCCCGCGCGGTCCGGCGGGGGTGCCGCCGGCGCGCGCGGGTCGGCTAACGCTCCTTCCGGATCAGCTGCTCGATCGGCGTCGGGAACCGCGTCTCGAAGTCCAGCAGCTTGGCCCAGAGCGGCGTGATGGTGATGCGCGCGATCTGCTTGTACATCGCCCGCACCTGAGCCTCGAACTGCTCCCACTGGCCGGGCCCGACCGCCTTGCGCGACGCCTGCAGGTACTCGGGCGGCACGCCGTCGACGATGTCGATGGCGGCGGTCCCTCGCACCAGCAGCACGTGCGGCGGGAACGCATTCGTGTCGATGGTGAGCGCCACCTTCGGGTTCGCGGCCAGCGCCGGCACCTTGGGCGCGTGCGGCACCGTGCACAGCACGAACCGGGCGCCGTCCCAGTGGAAGCCGATCGGGATCGCGCGCGGGAACCCGTCGGGACCCATGTAGGCCAGCCGCGCCGGGATGCTGGATTGCATCAGCTCGATCGCCAGCGGATCGGAGAGCACCCGGGCGACATCCCGTGGCTGCATCGTCACCTCCTATCCGGCGCCGCAGCACTCCCCGTGCGCGGCGGGCGGCGGCACGTCGAGGCCGGGGTTGCGGTCGAAGAAGCCCGCCGGCTTCAGCACGAAGCCGAGGGTGACCACCGGCATCACCGGCCAGTCCTCCGGCCGCACCACGTGGTGGGCGCCGAAGGTGTACCAGAGGACGACGTCGGTGTTCTCGAGCGGGGCGTCGTCGGCCACGTAGGCGGGCAGGCCCGCGCCGCCCGCGTGCTGGTTCGGGTACTCGCCGGCCGCGTACCGCTCGCGCGGGTCGTGGCGCGTCACCCAGAGGTGCTTCGTCATGAACCCCGCGCGCCGGGTCACCGAGGCCTCCGCCCCCGCGAACGGGCGCACGTTCTCTCCCGGCATCAGCTTGTAGGCCACCGGCTGGCCCAGGCGGTTCTTCACCGCCGGGTTCACCACCTTCCAGAACCGGCCGGCCAGCGGATCGAC
>Ga0070741_10005455_pt1 | contig 28280 bp, 31 predicted proteins | sample Coa_R1_4_FD_66440 | JGI IMG/M metagenome (GOLD analysis project Ga0070741, IMG submission 66440) | Surface soil microbial communities from Centralia Pennsylvania, which are recovering from an underground coalmine fire - Coalmine... | ecosystem: Environmental > Terrestrial > Soil > Unclassified ... | reverse complement strand
GCTGCTGCGCGACCGGCTGGCCGAATTACGGCCCGGGGAGCCGATTCTCGGCGAGGAGGGCGGCGGGCCGGACGATCCGGCGGGCACGCCGGCCGGGACGGTCACCTGGGTGCTCGATCCGATCGACGGCACGGTCAACTTCATGTACGCGATTCCCGCCTACGCCGTGTCGGTGGCCGCTCAAGTCGACAGCGTGTCGGTGGCCGGGGCAGTCGCCGATGTGAGCGCCGGTCGAGTGTTCTCAGCCGCCCGCGGTGCCGGCGCGCGGGTGACCGATGCATCTGGTTCGTCAACAGCATTGCACTGCAACGTAATTGACGACTTGTCGATGGCGCTCGTAGGTACCGGCTTCGGCTATGCGCCCGACCGGCGAGCCGCGCAGGCCGCGGTGCTGACTCGAGTGTTGCCCAGGGTGCGCGACATTCGGCGCATCGGGTCGGCCGCGCTGGACCTGTGCATGGTCGCGGCGGGGCGCCTCGACGGGCACTACGAGCACGGCCTCAACATCTGGGACTGGGCCGCCGCGGCGTTGATCGCCGCCGAGGCGGGGGCCGTCGTCACCCTGCCGCAGTCGGACGGCCCAGGCCTGACGCTCGCCGCCGCGCCCGGTATCGCCGCCGCGCTGCGCGACCTCGTCGAGTCAGCAAGTGCTGGTGTGGATTTTCGGTAGCAGCGACAGGTCCGGCGGCGCGGTCGCCTCCGGCCGCAGGCTCGCCAGCATCGCGTCGATCTGATCGTTGTGCGCCAGCGTTTTGAACTCGGTGCCCAGCGCCAGGTCGACGGTGTCGTCGGCGCGACCGTCCTGATAGAGCTCCACGCAGGGCGCCACCAACCAGACCGCGGCCGCGGCCGCCTGGCCGTCGCGGCCGAATCGGATCTGCCCCTGGCACACGAGCTTGGTGTTCAGGTACAGCGGATCGTTGGCCGCGCTGGGCTGGCCGAACCCCAGGCCGCGCAGACTTCCGGCGACATCGGCGGCCTGTCCGCCCTGACCGCTGGCGTTGAGAACCCTGACCTTGACGTCGGCGAGCTTGGCCGGAGCGACCTCGGTCATCGTGGCACGCGACACCGGCTCGCCGAGCGTGGGTTGTGACGGATCGCTGCGGCCGGGCGGCGGGTTGCACGCGACGGCTTCATGGACGTTTGTCGGGCGGGTCAGCGCGATCACCCAAATGATCGCGGTGACGACGAACAGCGCGACGCCCGCGATGATGCCCGGCAGGTAATTGCGCCGGCGGAACGGCCGTCCGTGCTTGTCATGCGCGGTGCCTTCGGTGATTTGCGCGACCACTCCTGCACTGTAGAGTGCCGCGCTGGCGACGCCATCGCGCCCGACCTCAGTGATGTGACGCAAATCACACTTGAACACTCGGCAATCCGGGCACGAATCGTTTGGCGGATGCGTTCGGCACTGGTACAAAGCTCTGCTGCAGGTGTGAAAGGGGGCAAAGCGATGGCTACGGACTACGACGCCCCACGGCGTACCGAGACCGACGATGTTTCCGAGGACTCGCTGGAGGAGCTCAAGGCGAGGCGGAACGAAGCGCAGTCGGCGGTCGTCGATGTCGACGAGTCGGAGTCGGCGGAAAACTTCGAGCTACCGGGCGCTGACCTGTCGGGGGAAGAGCTGTCGGTGCGCGTCATCCCGAAGCAGGCCGACGAGTTCACGTGTTCCAGCTGCTTCCTCGTGCACCATCGCAGCCGTCTGGCCAGTGAGAAGAACGGCCGGATGATCTGCACCGACTGCGCAGCGTAAGTCGCTCAGTCGAGCGAGGGTCGCGTCAATGCGGCGAGGACCCTGTCGGGGTGACGAGTACTGACGAGCCAATACGGCGTCGGGTCGTCGGGATCATCGAGCACCACCAAAACCATCGGCCCCACCCACGCGCGGTGCAGGACGAATGCCGCGGGATCCAGCTGCCGTCCCAGCGCCGCAGACTTCGCCGACGTGGGAATTTCCGCCGAGCGGCTGATCACATCGGCGGGCAGGTGTGCCGGGCCCGCCCACAACACCGCGTTGCCGTCGTCGTCGGAGAGCACCCGAACCTCCATGCGGCCGAACCAGATCAACACGCCGGCGGTGATCAAGCACAGCACCACGAATGAAATCCAGTCAGGAAGCTGGCTGGCGGCGCGGTTGACTTCCAGCGCAATGAGCACCGCCGGAACGAATGCCGGCGGCCACCACCACCACGGCACCGTCAACCGTTCGCGATAGCGCACGGATTGCGAGGTTGCGGGCCGTCGCGACACGCGGCCAAGGGTAGTCTTTCGCGTTGTGTCCACTCGTCTGGCGGTCGTGCGTCTGGACCGCGACTTACCGATGCCCAGCCGGGCCCACGACGGCGACGCGGGCGTCGACCTTTACAGCGCGCAAGACGTCGAGATCGGTCCCGGCGAGCGGGCACTGGTGTCCACCGGTATCGCCGTGGCGATCCCGTACGGGATGGTGGGGCTCGTTCATCCGCGGTCGGGTTTGGCTGCGCGCGTGGGACTTTCGATCGTGAACAGTCCAGGAACCATCGACGCGGGCTACCGCGGCGAGATCAAGGTGGCGCTGATCAACCTCGACCGGCGCACGCCGATCGCGGTGCATCGCGGTGATCGCATTGCGCAGCTGCTGGTGCAGCAGGTCGAGTTGCCCGAACTGATCGAGGTGTCGTCGTTCGACGAAGCCGGCCTGGCGCAGACCACGCGCGGCGACGGCGGCCACGGCTCCTCCGGAGGACATGCGAGCTTGTGATGACAGAAGGCAGGCACGCGCAAAGCGAACCCAACGAGCCTCAGCGCACCATCGACCCCGACGTCGACGGGCCGTTCGACATCGAGGACTTCGACGACCCCGAGCAGGCTGAGGTCGCGAGGCTCAACCTCGGGTCGGTGCTGATCCCTATCCCCGAAACCGGCCAGCTCCAAGTCGAACTCACGCAAGTGGGCGTGCCCAGCGCGGTGTGGGTGATCACGCCGGCGGGCCGGTTCACGGTGGCCGCATACGCCGCGCCCAAGAGTGCCGGGCTGTGGCGTGAGGTCGCCACGGAACTGGCGGACGCGCTGCGCCAGGACAAGGACACGAGCAAGGTGTCCATCGAGACAGGCCCGTGGGGACGCGAAGTTGTCGGCATCAGCCCGGGCGGCGTCGTGCGGTTCATCGGCATCGACGGGTACCGATGGATGATTCGCTGCGTGGTCAACGGCCCAGCCGAGTCCATCGAAGGACTGGTCGCTGAAGCACGAAATGCCTTGGCCGACACCGTAGTACGGCGAGGTGACACCCCGCTGCCGGTGCGCACCCCACTGCCGATCGAGCTTCCCGAGGCGATGGCCGCCCAATTGCGCGCCGCTGCGCAACAGGCCGCGGAGAATCAGCCGGAGCCCGAGCCGCCGGAACCGACCGCGCGTCGTGCCGCGCCGGGGTCGGCGATGCAGCAGCTGCGTACGACGATGGGCGGCTAGAGGGTCTGCAGGCCGGCCATGCACGCCGCGCCCAGCGCGCCCGGATTCGCGCCGATCTCGTCGAGCGTCACCGTCCGCATCGCCGCGCGTGGTGCCGCGGTGCTCCATTCGATGGCGACGTCCAACGGATGAACCGGGTCGTCGACCGCTGCGGCCACGCCCATCGGGACCGCAAGCTGGTGTAGCTGTTCGCGGGTCGGAGCGGTGAAGCCGGCGGCCTCCTCCATTGCCTGCGGCAGTCCCGGCCACTGGGCGGCCCAGGACCGCGCCAGCTCGACTGCGAGCCAACCGGGGCTCGACGCCTGCATCGCGGCTGTCGCGGCGGCCAGCCCGTCACGGCGCAGCATCGCGGCCGACGCACGCGCCGAGATCGCCGCGACGGCACCATCGGGCGAGCCTGTCCACGCCGGCAACGCCGCCAGCACCGCGGCGGTGCTGCGCGGGTGGGCCAGGGCCCACGTCACCGCCACGGCGGCGCCGATCGACACGCCGCCAACCACCACGGGGCCCTCGGCGGCAGCGTTGTCGAGCGCCGCGACATAGCCGTCGACCAATGCCGACGGCTGCGGTGTGACAGCGATCACCGAAGCGCCCGCGTCGCGCAGCGCGTCCGAGAATGCCCGGCGCACAAAGTCATCGTCGGATCCCGTGCCAGGCAACAAGACCGCGCGCGCACCACGTAGGTCGACGACCATCCCACGATCCTGCCCGGCGCCGGACACGGCCTGCATAGCAACTCCCGGGTTGCGTGGCGCTACGGTTCCAACAGGTCTACCGTTGCGGGTGCATACGCACAAAGACGTGTCAGGAGTGTCATGGCCACGGCCGATGGAATTCTGCGCCGCCTCACCAAGCGGCTGACAGAAGACCCTGAACAACGTGACGCCGAAGAGCTGACCGACGAAGCGGCACACAGCGGCGCGCAGCGCGCCATCGATTGTCAGCGCGGCCAAGAGGTCACCATGGTCGGCACACTGCGCAGCGTCGAGGCCAACGCCAAGGGATGCGCCGGCGGAGTGAAGGCCGAGTTGTTCGACGGCACCGACGCGGTCACGCTCGTCTGGCTGGGCCAGCGCCGCATCGCCGGCATCGAGCCGGGACGCACGTTGAAGGTGCACGGCCGGCTCGGCAAGCTGGAGAACGGATCAAAGGCGATCTACAACCCGCACTACGAAATTCAGCGCTGAGTCTCTCAGCGACAACCGCCGGAGACGTGTGACCGAACAACGCAACGTTCCGCGCGCTCTGCTCGATCAGATGGGCGGCGTCAGCGGGCTGATCTACTCGTCGCTGCCTGTGCTTGTGTTCGTCCCCGTCACCACCGTGTATGGCCTTGAGGCGGCGATCATCTCAGCGCTCGCCGTCGCGACGCTGATCCTGCTCTGGCGGCTGTGGCGGCGCGAAACCGTGCAGCCGGCGGTGTCGGGCTTCATCGGCGTCGGCGTCTCGGCGCTGATCGCATACGTGATGGGGGAGAGCAGAGGCTATTTCCTGCTCGGCATCTGGAGCTCACTGCTGTACGCAGCGGTGTTCGCGGGTTCGGTTCTGATCCGGCGACCGATCGTCGGTTACATCTGGGGCTGGTTCAAGGAGCACGACGCGAGCTGGCGCCGTGTACGAAAAGCGGTGTGGGCGTACGACGTTGCGACGCTGATCTGGGTGGTGGTGTTCCTGTCCCGGTTCGTCGTGCAGCACTACCTGTACAACATCGACTCGACGGGCTGGCTCGGGTTCGCGCGCATCGCGATGGGCTGGCCGCTGACAGTGATTGCGGCGCTGTTGATGTACTTCCCGATCCGGGTGGCGCAACGCGCGGTGCACGCGGCCGAGCACGAAGAGGCCGCGGCAGCCCCGAGCGATGCGCCCGCGTCAACGCCGAGCGTCGACTTATGACACATAATCTCGGCGGATTTGTGCAATAAGTCGACGCTGGGCGAACGGTCTAACTTCCCGGCAGCAGCAGTGACCGCAGCTCGTCTTCGACTTCGGTGGTCGCCACGAACAACAACTCGTCGCCACCCTCCAACGGTTCGTCTGACTCCGGCACGATCACCCGTGGTCCACGCAAGATCGTCACCAGTGCGGCGTCGCGCGGCAGCTCCAGTTTGCGCACCGGCCGGCCGCCCCACGGCGTGTCGTCGGGCAGAGTGATCTCGACGAGGTTGGCCTGGCCCTGCTGAAACTCCATGAGCCGCACCAGATCTCCGACGGCGACGGCTTCCTCGACCAATGACGCCAGCATGCGCGGTGTGGACACCGCGACGTCGACGCCCCATGCGTCGTCGAACAGCCACTCGTTGCGCGGGTCGTTGACGCGGGCCACTACCCGCGGGACCGCGAACTCGGTTTTGGCGAGCAGGCTCATGACGACGTTGGCCTTGTCGTCGCCGGTGGTGGCGACGACGACGTCGTACTCCTCGAGATGGACGGCTTCGAGCAGTGACAGCTCGCACGCGTCGCCGAGGTGCCAGCGCGCCGCGGGGATCGCGTCCTCGTCGACGTGCTCGGGATTGCGCTCGAGCAGCATGATTTCGTGCCCGTTTTCGATCAGCTCGCGGGCGATCGACCGCCCGACGGCACCGGCTCCCGCGATCGCGACTTTCATACGCTCTCGAGATCCTCACTGGGCGGCAAGGCGGCGATCGCCATTGCTTCGGCGATACGGCCCGCAATGGCCGCGATGTACACCTGATCGCCCGCCTGCACGACGGTCTTCGGCTCGGGCAGCAGGCCGTTGCCGAACCGGATCATGAAAGCCACCCGCGCTCCCGTCGCACTCTCGAGATCGGTGACGCGGTGGCCGACCCAGTCCTCGTGCAGCGCGACCTCGGCCACGCCGACATTGCCCGACGGGTCGCGCCACTTGGTGGTCTCGGTCTCGCGGGTGAGCACGTTGAGCAGACGGTCGGTGGTCCACGGCACGGTCGCCACCGTCGGGATGCCCAGCCGCTCGTAGACGGCCGCGCGCTTGGCGTCGTAGATGCGCGCGACCACGCGCTGCACACCGAACGTCTCGCGCGCGACGCGGGCCGAGATGATGTTCGAGTTGTCGCCCGACGACACGGCCGCGAACGCGCCGGCCTCTTCGATCCCGGAGCGCAGCAGCACGTCGCGGTCGAAGCCCATGCCGAGCACCTTCTCGCCAGGGAACTCGGGGGAGAGCCGGTTGAACGCGGAACTGTCGCGGTCGATAACGGCGACGTCGTGACCGATCCGTGCGAGAGCGTCGGCAAGGGATGCGCCCACTCGCCCGCACCCCATCACCACGACGCGCAACTTCGGTCCCTCCCTCGGAGGCGCCCGGCGCCGGCATCGCCCGATTGGACGGCCCGCGCAGGCGCGAAACTGACGGGACAACGCTACAGCCACCCTCATGGTGGGCATAGTGTTGGACCTCGTGTCTAAGCTCTCGACCGCCACGCGACGGCTGTTTCTGGGACAGCCGTTCCGCAGCGACAAACTGGCGCACACGCTGCTTTCCAAGCGGATCGCGCTGCCGGTCTTCGCCTCTGACGCGTTGTCGTCGGTGGCGTACGCACCGGAGGAGATCTTCTTGGTGCTGTCGGTGGCTGGGCTGACCGCGTACTCGATGGCGCCGTGGATCGGCGTGGCCGTCGCCGTCGTGATGCTCATCGTGATCGCGAGCTATCGGCAGAACGTGCACGCCTACCCGTCTGGCGGCGGCGACTACGAGGTGGTGACCACCAACCTGGGAAAGACTGCCGGGCTGACCGTCGCGAGCGCGCTGCTGGTCGACTACGTGCTGACGGTCGCGGTGTCGATGGCGTCGGCGATGTCGAACATCGGCTCGGCACTCCCATTCGTAGCCGAGAACAAGGTCTGGTTCGCGGTCGGGGCGATCCTGCTTCTGACGTCGATGAACCTGCGCGGAATCCGAGAATCGGGTACTGCCTTCGCAATTCCCACCTATGCGTTCATGATCTGCATGTACATCATGTTGATCTGGGGGCTGTTCCAGATCCACATCCTTGGCCACAGTCTGCGGGCCGAATCGGCGGGTTTCACGGTGCACGCCGAGCACAGCGGCGTGATGGGCGTCGCATTGGTATTCCTTGTGGCGCGGGCGTTTTCCTCAGGATGCGCGGCACTCACGGGCGTCGAGGCCATCAGCAACGGGGTGCCGGCCTTTCGGAAACCCAAGTCCCGCAACGCCGCAACGACGTTGGCGATGCTCGGCCTGATCGCGATTACTTTGTTCCTCGGTATCATCCTGCTGGCCCGGGAGACCGGCGTGAAGATGGCCGAGAAACCGCACGAGCAGTTGATCGGCGCATCGGCCTCGTACGACCAGAAGACGCTGATCGCACAGTTGGCGCAGTCGGTCTTCGCGGGATTCCCGTTGGGGCTGTGGATCATTGCCGGGGTCACCGCGCTGATCCTGGTGCTCGCCGCGAACACCGCATTCAACGGATTCCCGGTGCTCGGGTCAATCCTGGCGCAGGACAGGTATCTCCCGCGCCAGTTACACACTCGCGGCGATCGGCTGGCGTTCTCCAACGGCATCCTGTTTCTCGCGTTCGCGGCGATCGCGTTCGTCGTGGCGTTCCGCGCGGAGGTGACGCAGCTGATCCAGCTGTACATCGTCGGCGTATTCGTGTCGTTCACGCTCAGCCAGATCGGCATGGTGCGGCACTGGACTCGGCTGCTGCGCACCGAGGAAGACGCTGCGGTGCGCCGGCGGATGATGCGCTCGCGGGTGATCAACAGCATTGGGTTGGTCTGCACGGGAACCGTTTTGGTGGTTGTGGTCATCACAAAGTTCAGGGCGGGTGCCTGGATCGCGATCCTCGCGATGTCGGCGCTGTTCGTGATCATGAAGATGATCCATCGCCATTACGACGCGGTCGCCCGAGAACTCGCCGAACAGGAGGCCGAGCAGGGTGAGGTCGTGCTGCCCAGCCGCAACCACGCGGTGGTGCTGGTGAACAAGCTGCATCTGCCGACGCTGCGCGCGCTCGCCTACGCCCGCGCCACCCGCCCCGACACGCTCGAAGCGATCACCGTGAACGTCGACGAATCCGAGACCCGCGAACTCGTGCACAAGTGGGAGGAAAGCGACATCAAGGTGCCGCTGAAGGTGATCGCGTCGCCGTACCGGGAGATCACCCGCCCGGTGCTCGACTACGTCAAGCGGGTGGCCAAGGAGTCGCCCCGCACGGTGGTGACGGTGTTCATCCCCGAGTACGTCGTCGGGCACTGGTGGGAACACGTGCTGCACAACCAGAGTGCGCTTCGCTTGAAGGGCCGTCTGCTGTTCGAACCCGGCGTCATGGTGACTTCTGTTCCGTGGCAGCTGAGTTCGTCGGAGCGGCTCAAGACGCTGCAGCCGCAGAGCGCGCCGGGCGACGCGCGTCGTGGGTTCCTGGATTGACAGACGAACTTGTCCTGACCACCGGCGCTCCGGCCAACGGGGGCAGCTGCGTCGCGCATCTGGACGGCCGGGTGGTGTTCGTCCGCTACGCGCTGCCGGACGAGACCGTCCGGGCCCGGGTCACCTCCGAGGCCTCGGCGTACCTGCACGCCGAGGCCGTCGAGATTCTCGAGCCGTCGCCACACCGGATCCCGTCGCTGTGTCCGATCGCATCACCCGACGGCGCGGGCTGCTGCGACCTCGCGTTCGCCGAACCGGATTACGCGCGTCTGCTCAAAGGCCAGGTGTTGGTCAACCAGTTGGAGCGCTTGGCGGGTTTTCGGGCTGACGACGACGTGCGGGCCGAGAGTGTGGGAAGCGGAGAACCGACCGGATGGCGGACCCGGGTGCGGCTGGGCGTCGGCTACAGAGGCCGGATCGGATTTCGTCGGCACCACAGCAACGAGATCGCGACGGCGCCGGACTGCGGCCAGCTGCCACCCGGAATGCTCGACAGCGTTCGCGACCGCACCTGGCCGTTAGGCGCGGAAGTGCACGTCGTCATCGACGACGACGGTCAGCGGCACGTCGTGCGCGCGGGTCCGTGGGAAGGCCGACGAAGCGGGTTTGCGCGGCCGAATTTCGAAGTGGTGGAAGGTAATCGGGATGCCGTCCAGCGGGTGGGCGAGCGCGTCTGGCACGTACCGGTGACCGGTTTCTGGCAGTCGCACCGGGACGCGGCGGCGGTGTACAGCGCACTCGTCGCCGCGTGGGCGGATCTGGCACCCGGGATGACGGCTTGGGATCTGTACGGCGGCGCGGGCTTGTTCGCGGCGACCCTGGCCGACGGAGTCGGGGAGATCGGCCAGGTGTTGACGATCGACATGGGCCGGGCGGCGTCGCGAACCGCGGCGCGGGAATTGGCGGACCTGCCGCAGGTTCAGGTGGTCAACGCGTCGGTGCGCAAGGCGCTCGAGGGACTGAGGGAGCGGGCCGACGTCGCGGTGGTCGACCCGCCGCGCAAAGGAGCGGGCAAGGACGTGGTCAAGCTGATCGCCGACGCCGGGGTGCCGCGAGTGATCCACATCGGCTGCGAGGTGGCGTCGTTTGCTCGCGACCTGGGCCTGTACCAGGCGCAGGGCTATGCGGTCGAGGAGTTGCGGGTGTTCGACGCGTTCCCGCTGACACACCACGTCGAGGTCATAGCACTTCTGCAGCGCTGACCCGGCGACGTGAACAGCACTCGCCGTTAGACTGGCGGGATGCTTGAACAGATCCGCGGTCCCGCAGATCTGCAACGCCTCTCCCAACAGCAGCTCACCGATCTTGCCGACGAAATCCGGCAGTTCCTGATCCACAAGGTTGCTGCCACGGGCGGCCATCTGGGGCCCAACCTCGGCGTCGTCGAGCTCACCCTCGCGCTGCACCGTGTCTTCGATTCGCCGCACGATCCGATCATCTTCGACACCGGCCATCAGGCTTACGTGCACAAAATGCTGACCGGCCGCTGCCACGACTTCGACACGCTGCGCAAGAAAGACGGGCTGTCGGGCTACCCGTGCCGCGCCGAAAGCGACCACGACTGGGTGGAATCCAGCCACGCGTCCTCGGCGCTGTCGTACGCCGACGGCCTGTCGAAGGCATTCGAGCTGACCGGCCACCACAACCGGCACGTCGTCGCGGTCGTCGGCGACGGTGCGCTAACCGGCGGCATGTGCTGGGAGGCGCTGAACAACATCGCCGCGGCCGGACGGCCGATCGTGATCGTCGTCAACGACAACGGCCGAAGCTACGCACCGACCATCGGCGGCCTCGCCGAACACCTCGCCAACCTGCGGTTGCAGCCTGGCTACGAGCGGATGCTCGAAGGCGGCCGGCGCGCGGTCCGCGGCATGCCGGTGATCGGGGAGCTCTGCTACCAGGCCATGCACAGCATCAAGGCGGGCATCAAGGACGCGATCTCGCCGCAGGTGCTGTTCACCGATCTCGGCCTGAAGTACGTCGGGCCGGTCGACGGCCACGACGAGCACGCCGTCGAAAACGCGCTGCGCAGCGCCCGCGGCTACGGCCGCCCGGTGATCGTGCACGTCGTCACCCGCAAGGGCATGGGATATCCGCCGGCCGAGAACGACGAGGCGGAGCAGATGCACTCGACCGGGGTGATCGATCCGCTGACGGGTATGTCCACCACGGTCGCGGCGCCCGGCTGGACCGCGGCCTTCGCCGACGCGTTGGTGGCGTACGGGTCGATGCGTCGCGACGTCGTCGCGATCACGGCCGCGATGCCGGGGCCGACGGGGCTCGTGAAGTTCGGCAAGCGTTTCCCCGACCGGCTGTTCGACGTCGGCATCGCCGAGCAGCACGCGTTGACGTCGGCGGCCGGGCTTGCGATGGGCGGCATGCATCCGGTCGTGGCCATCTACTCGACGTTCCTGAGCCGGGCGTTCGACCAGATCATGATGGATGTCGCGCTGCACAAGCTGCCCGTGACGATGGTGCTCGACCGGGCCGGCATCACCGGCAACGACGGCGCGAGCCACAACGGGATGTGGGACCTGTCGATGCTGGGCATCGTGCCCGGCATCCGGGTCGCCGCACCGCGCGACGCGGCCCGGTTGCGTGAGGAACTCGGCGAGGCGCTCAACGTCGACGACGGCCCGACCGCCCTTCGCTTCCCGAAAGGCGATGTGGGCGAAGACATTCCGGCGCTGCGGCGACTGGGCGTGGTCGATGTGCTGGCCGAGCCGGTGGCGGGCCTGTCCGAGGACGTGCTGCTGGTGTCGGTCGGCGCATTTGCCTCGATGGCTCTGTCTGCCGCCGAACGGCTGCGAAACCAGGGCATTGGTGTGACGGTCGTCGACCCCCGGTGGGTGCTGCCGGTGCCGGACGCTCTGCATGACTTGGCGGCGCGGCACAAGCTCGTCGTCACGCTGGAAGACCACGGCGTCTCCGGCGGCGTCGGCTCTGCAGTATCAGCGGCGTTGCGGCGCAATGAGATTGACGTGCCCTGCCGCGATATCGGTGTGCCCCAACAGTTTTTGTCGCATGCCTCGCGCAAAGAGGTGCTCGCCGGCGTCGGACTCACCGACCAGGACGTCGCACGCCAGATCACCGGCTGGATCGCGGCGTTGGGCTCCAGTGACACCGTCGCCGAAACTGCTTCCAGCGAGCAGAAGTTCGACTAGCGGCCACGCGACTCTTGCGCCGAAATTGCACCCAGGGCTGTGCTTATGCCGAGATCACGACCGTAGGTGCAATCTCGGGGGCTAGTTCACATCGCCGCTAGGTGAGCGCCGCGGCCAGCACGGGGACGACGAGTTCGCGCTGCCACGGCCGTGCCCCGCCGTCGCGCAAAAACGCGTCGATGTCGGTGCCGTCCTGCCAGTCCCAGCACAGTCGGCGCACGAGCTCGGGCAGCAGCAGGTTCTCGGTCGGCACACCGACGTCTTCGGACAACTCCGCCAGCCCGTCGCGCACCTTCTGCAGCCGCGCGGCTGCTTCGGGTTTGCGCCGGTGCCACCGCGACACCTGCGGCGGGCCGTACGGCGGGTCGGGCGCTGACGGCGGCTCGGGGTTGTCGCGGGCGCGGGCCAGCGCCGCGAGCCAGGTCTGGGCGCTGCGCTTCTGCTTGGGCCCGCCGAACACCGGCAACGCCGTGAGTTCTGCGACCGTCTTCGGATCGGCCACGGCCGCCTCGACGATCGACGAGTCGGGCAGGATCCGCCCCGGGGCGATGTCGCGACGACGGGCGATTTCGTCGCGGATCGTCCACAACTCGCGCACGGCGGCCAGGGCCCGAGGGTCACGCACCTTGTGGATGCCCGACGTGCGCCGCCACCTGTCCCGTCGGGGCGGCGCGGGCTCCGCCGTCCGCAAGTACTCGAACTCTTCCTCCGCCCAACGCGTCTTGCCCTGCTCCGCCAGCACGTCGGCGACCGCATCACGCAGGTCCAGGAGCAACTCGACGTCCAGGGCGGCGTAGTTCAGCCAGGCGGCGGGCAGCGGCCGTCGCGACCAGTCCGCGGCGCCGTGCCCTTTCACCAGGCCCAGCCCGAGAAGTCGCTCGACCATCGTGGCGAGATTGACCCGCTCGTACCCGGCGAGCCGCCCGGCAAGCTCCGTGTCGTAGACCGCCGGCGGCTGCATCCCGAGCTCAGCCAGGCACGGCAGATCCTGATCGGCGGCATGCAATACCCACATGTCGGTGGCGAGCACGTCGGCGATCGGCCGCAGCCGCTCGACGGGATCGCCGTCGCCGATCGGGTCCAGCAGCACGGTTCCCGCGTCTGCGCGCCGGATTTGGATGAGGTAGGCGCGGCTGCTGTACCGGAACCCCGACGCGCGTTCTGCATCAACGGCGAACGGGCCGGTGCCTGACGCTAAAAGCTTTGCGGCAGAGGCGATTTCATCGCCAGTGACGGTCAGGTCCGGCACGCCGTCGGCGGGCTGCAAGAGCGGCGTCGCCTCCGGCTCGACCGCGTCCGGCTCGCGTTCCTCTTCTGGCGCGCTCACGCCCTCGTACGCGACCCCAGGTCGGTGACGCCGACCGGCGGCAGTCCCGCGGCGTGCTCCAGCACCTCACAGAACGCCTGCACGTGCACACCGAGTTCGGGAGTGATCGCGGTCCACGACGCGCGCAGCTCGAGCTGATGCGCGCGGGCCGGCCCGGCGATGTCGCCGTAGCGCACCGACGTCGTCGCCGTCACCGTGCCGCCCAGCGCGGTGGCCTGGCCTTCACGGGAGTTCAGCGCGTCGACCAGCCAACTCCAGGCCACCTCTGGCAGCAGCGGGTCGATGGCCTCACTGGCTTCGAGATCGGCCTGGATGTAGGCGACCAGCCGCATCGTCCCGTCCCAGGCTTCGGCGCCCTCGGGGTCGTGCAGCAGGATGAGCCGCCCGAACGCGTCGCCCTCGGACTGCTCGGGCACCACGGCGGCGTCGGGGTGGCGCACCTCCGCGCCTAACGCATAGCTGAACGGCGCCAGCCGCTGCGGCGGGCGGATCGGCCCGAGCTCGATCTCGGGACGAACCTCTGCGGCGTTCATCGCCGCGACGGCATCCTTGAACTGAGCCGGTTCGACGGAGCTCACGAATCTCGACGCTAGTCCATTGGCCGCCGCGTGGGGGCAGGCGCGCCGGATCGGCCGTGGCAGCATGAGAGGAACATGAACACCCGCCGTGACCTGCCCAATGCGCCGTACCTCGCCGCCGCGACCGGACGCAAGCCGAGCCGCGTCCCGGTCTGGCTGATGCGCCAGGCAGGTCGGTCGCTGCCGGAATACCGGGAGCTGCGCGCGCAGCACAGCATGCTGGCGGCCTGTTTCGACGCCGAACTGGTCTGCGAGATCACCCTGCAGCCGGTGCGCCGACACGGCGTAGACGCGGCGATCTTGTTCTCCGACATCGTCGTGCCGCTGCGGGCGGCGGGCATCGCGCTGGACATCGTGCCGGACGTCGGACCGGTTATTGAGCATCCGATCCGCACGGCTTCCGACGTCGCTGGGGTTCGGCCGTTGGAGCCGGGCAACGTTGCAGCCGTTGCCGACGCGGTGAGGCTGCTGGTCGCGGCCCTCGGTGACGTCCCATTGATCGGTTTCGCCGGCGCGCCGTTCACGCTGGCGTCGTACCTCGTCGAGGGCGGCCCGAGCCGTCACCACGAACGGACGAAAGCGATGATGCTCGGGGATTCGCACACCTGGCATGCGCTGATGTCCGCCCTGACCGATGTGACGATCGCGTTCCTGCAGGTGCAGATCGACGCCGGCGTCGACGCCATCCAGGTGTTCGACTCATGGGCGGGCACGCTGTCGCTCGCGGATTACATGGAGTACGTATTACCGCACAGCGCAAGGGTTTTCGCGTCACTTGCGTCGGAGGGGGTTCCGATGACGCACTTTGGCGTCGGCACCGCCGAGTTGCTCGGAGCGATGTCCGATGCGGGTGCGACGGTCGTCGGTGTCGACTGGCGGACGTCGCTCGTCGACGCTGCTGCGCGGGTACGCGCGGGAACGGCGTTGCAGGGCAACCTTGATCCGGTGGTGCTGCTAGCAGGGTGGCCGGTCGTGGAGGCGGCAGCCCGGCGCGTGGTCGACGACGGCCGTGCCGCGGTTGACGCCGGCGCGACGGGCCATGTGTTCAACCTGGGTCACGGCGTGCTGCCTGACACCGACCCTGGAGTCGTGACGGATTTGGTGTCGCTGGTGCACTCGCTGTGACGTCGTATGCCGTTGTCGGAGGCGGTATTTCGGGACTGAGCGCCGCGTACGCGTTGCGTCGTGAAGCAGGAACCGACGCGCGGATCACGGTGTACGACCCTGCGGAGACGCTCGGCGGGACGCTGCAGACTGTGCGGGTTGCGGGTCATTCGGTCGACGTCGGCGCTGAGGCATTCGTCGCGCGCCGGCCCGAAGTTCCTGCGCTGCTTGCCGAACTCGGGATGGCCGACGCGCAGATCGGCACGACGGGCGCGCGTCCACTTGTCTACGCCGGCGGCTGTTTACATCCGCTGCCGGCGGGCACGGTCAACGGCATTCCGACGTCGGCGGAGTCGCTGGCCGGGCTCGTCGACGACGCGTCGCTTGCTCGCGTCGCGGCGGAGCCGTCGCGCCGGATCGCCTGGCGGCCCGGCGCCGACCCGGCGGTCGCCGACGTCGTCGGCGAGCGGTTCGGTGCCCAGGTCGTCGCGCGGTCGGTCGACCCATTCCTGGCGGGCGTCTACGCGGGATCGGCGGCAACGATCGGCCTGCGCTCGGCCGTGCCCGGTGTGGCCGCCGCACTCGACAACGGAGCGCCGAGCCTGACGGACGCCGCGCGCGCGGCACTGCCACCGGTGACCGGAGCGACGGTCTTCGGCGCGGTCGACGGCGGCTATCGGCGCCTCGTCGACGAACTCACGCGACAGAGCGGGGCCCAACGCGTGCAGACGGCCGTGACGCGGCTGCACCACGACGGCGAAGGCTGGCATCTCGAGGCTGCCGACGGCAGCGGACGGAGGGCCGACGCGGTGGTGCTTGCCGTGCCAGCGCCGGCGCTGGTCAGTCTGATCGCCGACATCGCGCCGACGGCCGCCGCGGCTGCAGGGAGTGTTCCGGTCGCGTCGTCCGTGGTGGTCGCCCTGGCTTTGCCTCGCGCGACATCGGTGCCCGAGCAGTCCGGGGTGCTGGTGGCACACGGAGAAGCGTTGCACGCCAAGGCAATTACGCTGTCCACCCGCAAGTGGGGTCGGCCTGGGGATGTCGAGCTGCTGCGGCTGAGCTTCGGCCGGTTCGGCGATGACGTGGCCACCACCGTCAGTGACGACGAGCTGGTGTCGTGGGCGGTCGACGACCTGGCGGCAGTCTTCGGGATCACCGCGGACCCGGTCGACGTCCATGTCGCGCGGTGGATCGACGCGATGCCGCAGTACGGGCCGGGGCACCGCGAGCTCGTCGAGCAGATCCGTGCATCGCTGCCCAGGACGCTGACAGTCGCCGGCAACTATCTCGACGGCATCGGGGTGCCGGCGTGCATCGCAACCGGTGCGGCGGCGGCCGAAAAGCTAGTCGCCGCGATCGTGGCACGATAGAGGCATGGCCAAGCTCGACTTCGACGCGCTCAACTCCGCGATCCGCTACCTGATGTTCTCTGCGTTCGCGGTGCGTCCGGGAGCGCTCGACGACGACCGAGCGGCCGTCGTCGACGAGACCGCGACATTCCTCAAGCAGCAGGAGGAAAACGGCGTCGTCGTGCGCGGCGTGTACGACGTCGCGGGCATGCGGGCCGATGCCGACTTCATGTTCTGGACGCACGCAGACAACGTCGAAGCCCTGCAACGCACGTACTCCGAATTCCGCCGCACGACGACGCTGGGACGGATCAGCACGCCGGTGTGGAGCAGCGTCGCGCTGCACCGACCCGCGGAGTTCAACAAGAGCCACATCCCGGCGTTCCTCGCCGGGGAGGAGCCGGGCGCCTACGTGTGCGTGTACCCGTTCGTGCGGTCGTACGAGTGGTACCTGCTGCCCGACGACGAGCGGCGGCGGATGCTCGCAGAACACGGCATGAAGGCGCGCGATTACAAAGACGTGCGCGCGAACACCGTTCCGGCGTTCGCGCTGGGCGACTACGAATGGATCCTGGCGTTCGAAGCGCCGGAACTGCACCGGATCGTCGACCTCATGCGGGATCTGCGGGCCACCGATGCGCGCCGGCACACGCGGCTGGAGACACCGTTTTTCACTGGCCCGCGGATCTCGGTGGAACAGCTCGTCGAGAAGCTCCCATAGCTGTGATTTCGGTGCGCTAACGTGCGCTGAGCGCCGGTAAACGCACCGAAAATCGCTAACTGGGCGTCAGCCGCAGCGAAATCGAGTTGATGCAGTAGCGCTGGTCGGTCGGCGTCGCATAGCCCTCGCCGGAGAACACATGGCCGAGGTGGCTGTGGCAGTTCGCGCAGAGCACCTCGGTGCGGGTGGTCCCAAGCGAGTTGTCGGGCCGCAGGATCACCGCATCTGACCGTGCGGGATCGAAGAATGACGGCCAGCCGCAATGGGATTCGAACTTCTCGGTGCTGCGGAACAACTCGGCGCCACAGGCCCGGCATTCGTAGACGCCTTCGGTGGTGGTGTCGGTGTACTCGCCGGTGAACGGCCGCTCGGTGCCCGCGCGCCGCAACACGTCGAACTCCTGCGACGTCAGCCGCTCACGCCATTGCGCATCGGAGAGTTCAAGTTTCGGCTTCGACAGGTCAGAGCTCATGCGTTCACGCTAGCGCGCTGCTCGTCGGGCGTCATCCACGGCCGGTCGATGCCGAACTGCAGCCGATTCTCCGCTTTCGCGTCGAGATAGCGGAAGTACAGCACCGCGAACACGACCACCAGCATCAGCGACCAGCCCCACGTCACCTTCATGTACTCAAGGAAACGCCCCGTGCTCAGCCAATGGAACAGCAGCCATTTGTCCGCGGTCATGAAGCCGTAGATCGCCAGCCACGCCGGCCAGTTCCGGATCACCGAATTGCGCAGCGCCACCGTCATCAGGAACGGGAACAGCATCATCGAGTAGTACGCCTGACCCAGCGACAGCACCAGGAACGACGAAATCAGCAGCACGCCAGACGATGTGCAGAACCAGAACAGCGGATCGCGGGTGCGGTAGTAGCGGTACAGCAGCCACAGCGACACGATCGTCAACACCACAAACACGATGCGCAACAACAGGATTAGCCACATGGGCAGGCCATAGTAAATCCCGTTGCCGGAAATCGAGCTGTTGAAGTAGTCCCGCGTCCTGAAGATGTACGGCACCGTGTTCTTGAAGAAACTCATCGGGTCTTTGATCAACGGGATCGCGGCGAGATTGAACGCCACCGGAACCGCGACCGCCGTGACGATCGCCCGCCACTGCCGGTTGAGCAGCGGCAGCAACAGCAGCGGGGCCAGCAGCGGTTTGACCACCAACGTCAATCCGATTGCGATGCCTGCCCACCACTCGCTTCTGACCTTGCCGTCGAGCAGCCATCGGAAGAACAGCAGCTCGAGAAACAGAACACAGCCGTTGATGTTGCCGAAAATCAGTGTGTTGGTGACGCTTTCGGTACAGAACATCGCGGCGATCAGCGCCGGGGTGGCTACTGAGGTAAGAGAGAACTTGAACAGCCGCACCAACAACAACGCGGCAAGCACGATCGCGAGGGTGTTGAAGAAGATGAACCAGTAGCGAGACGCGTCCACGGGCAGATAGCCGAACGGCGCCATGATCAGGGTGCCGCCGGGGGGATAGAGGTAGTGCGGGTCGACGTAGTCGAGGTGCTCGTTGTAGATGTCGAGGCCCCGCTTGAAGTTGACGACGGCGCGGTAGACGGGCGCGTAATCGTCGGTGATGAAGCCGTTGGTTGCCAGGATGTAGCTGCGGTGGAGGACGAACAGGATCGCCAGCGGCCACAGGATCGTACGCAGGACTTGGGCCGCCGTCGGCGGGGTGGTCCGGGGCCCGAAGGCCGCCAACACGGAACCCCGAATCGATCTGCGTTCGGTCGACTCTGGCAGCGCCACCAGCGCACCGTACCTTGCGGGGCGGGTCGGATCAGGCCGGGCAGTACGTGTCGGTGCGGGGCAGATTTCCACTGTCCAAGTAGCCGATCATCGGCGGCAGCGCGCACGCGGCGTAGATGCTGACGCCGTGCCCGGTGCCCTGCCACATCACCCGCTTGCTGGACACTCCCGCGTTGATGACGGCCGCCGACACCGCGCCGACGCCCTCGTTGCCGACCATCGCGTCGTTCTGCCCGCCCATCAGCAGAACATTGACCTTGAGGTTCTTCGGGTCGGGCGGGGCGTTGCCACTGGGCCAGCTGAGGCACTTGACGAGGTCCAGCGCGCCGACGGCGCCGAACTGCGGATAGGTTTTGCCCCACGCGACGTACAGTTCGCGGACGCGGTCAGGGGTGGGCCGGTTCAGCGAGTCGCTGCAGCGGTTGACGAACTGGCCGTCCGTATCGCGCAGTGACTGAGCCTGGTTGATGAGGTTGTTGAGTTGGTTGACGTCGCCTGAGCGGGCCGACGCCAGCGCGGCGGCAAGCGCATTGGTGGTCGACGTGAGGTCACCGCTGGGCAGTGCCAGCGCGGTCGCGATCGCGTCGGTGATCGCCGCGACCGACCCGCCGCCCGGCCCGTGACCCCCGCGCGCAGACGCCAGGATGCCGTCGATCGCGCCCTTGGGGTCCGGCCCGAGCGGGCAGTTGACCGCCACGCACTGCTGCGCAAATGCATCGAGCGCTGCCTGCTCGCCCTTGACTTGCTGTTCCTCAGCCGCCTCAGCGCTGACCGCGGGCGGGATCGGAGAGTCGAGTACCAGGCGAGCGACGTTGTCGGGGTGGCGTGCCGCATAGGCGAGTGCCACCTGCGCGCCGTTGCCGATGCCGAGCAGCGCCAGCGCCGGCACATCCCATGTGGTGCGCAGCCTTTCGATGTCCTCTGCCGCGTGGACGTTGTCGTAGGCGCCGTCGCCCGGCGCGATGACGTCGGTGCAGTTGGTGGTCGCGGTCACCGTGATCGCGGCGAGGTTCGCCACGGGGTCGTCGCCGGATTCGGACTGCGCCTGGTCGTGCATCTCCTGGCGGTCGTAGGCGTCGCGGCAGTCCAGTGCGTCCGACTTGCCCAGGCCGCGGCGGTCGACCGCGACGATCGGACGGCTCTTCAGCACGTCAGCCCCCGCGCGCGTCAGCCACACCGGCAGCTGCACCGACGTCGGGGTGCCCCAACCGGTCGTCACCACCAACGGCCCGGCATCGGTAGGCGTCTGCGCGGAACGCGCCCGGACCACGCCGACGGTCACCGTGCCGGTCGCGTTGTTGATCGGGTCGAGGTCGGAGTCGAACGTCGCGCAGTCGAGCGTGACGCCAGCGGGCGGCGGCACCGACGCCTCGGAGAACAACTGCGACGTGCAATCGCGCCAAGAGAGATCGTTCTTCGGCGCCTGGATCTTCGGCGGTCCGGGCGGGGCGGCCGGGGTCGTCGCCGCGCCGCCGTGCGGCCCGTGGCCGGAATTGGTGACGAACTTCGGGTTGGCGGCAATCCCGGGCGCGCATGCAGCCAGCACGACGACCGTCGCAACCGTCACTGCGGCGCGACGTGGCCCGGAAAAAGGCATGCCGCCCAGAGTAGCGATCGTTTTCACCTGTCCCTGGTGTAGCGCAGGTACAGGTAACCCTGGTCGTCAGTGAGAATGTGCGCGGTCCGCAGGTCGGTCGTTCGCGGCACGCGGCCGGTCACCATGCGCGGCGCGCCGCCGCCGACCAGCTTCGGCGCGACGGTCAACGCGAGTTCATCGAGCAAGTCGTGCTCGACGAAATCGCCGAGCAAGGTCGGGCCGCCTTCGCACAGCACCCGGTGCAGCCCGCGCTGCGCGAGTTGGCCTAACACCGCGGCCGGGTCGACGACGATGGGGTCGCTCGTCGATGCGTCCAGGACGTCGGCGCGGCCCTGCAGACGGTCGCGGGTCGCGGCGAACGACGCGTTGGTGGTGAAGATCAGCGGGGGTGTCTCGGTGCGGGTGAAGAGTCTGCTCGTGGGTTCGAGTGCGCCGGAGGCGGTGACGACGGCGATCGGCGGCACCTCGGCCTGCCCGCGCGCCTGCCGGTTTTGCCGCGCCGCCACGCTTAGCTGCGCGCCCGAATAGTTCTCGGTGCGGACGGTGCCGGCGCCGACGAGCACGACGTCGGCGAGGTCCCGCAGAACTTTGAACAGCGCTCGGTCTCCGCGTCCGGCGAGGCCGCCCGCCCGGCCGTCGAGCGTGGCGCCGCCGTCGACGCTGACGATCATGTTGGCGCGCACCCAGCAGCGGGTCAGCTCCCGCGGATAGTCGTACAGCCGCGGCAGGTCGGCGGTGTCAACCGTCGTCAGCGAATCCAGCCGGGTGAACCGCGTGACGGCGTCGTCGGGCACGGGAACGATTGCAACACGTCTTACAGTTCGACCATGCAGCACCTGGTCGATCGGCATCCGAGCGTGTCGCCGGAGCGGTTGATCGCGCAGCTGGTGCCGCCGCCAACGTTCGCCGAGGTGAGCTTCGACAACTACTACCCGGACCCGGCGGAGCCGTCTCAAGCCGCGGCGCTGACCACGTGCCGCGAGTTCGTCGAGGTCGCGAGCCAGCGACGTGCCGGCAAGAAGCGGCTGCTGGGCAAGCCGGCCGTGCTGCCCGGCGCCGGACTGTATCTCGACGGCGGCTTCGGGGTGGGCAAGACGCACCTGCTGGCATCGTTGTATTACGCACTGCCGCAAGGACATCCGAAGGCGTTTGCGACGTTCGGCGAGCTGACACAATTGGCGGGGGTGTTCGGGTTCGTCGAGTGCGTCGACCTGCTGGCCGATTACGTGATCGTCTGCATCGACGAGTTCGAACTCGACGACCCGGGCAATACGGTGCTGGTGTCGAGGCTGCTGTCCGAACTCGTCGCGCGTGGCGTGTCGGTGGCGGCGACGTCGAACACCTTGCCCGAGCAATTGGGGGAGGGCCGCTTCGCGGCCGAGGACTTCCTGCGCGAAATCAACACGCTCGCAGCAATTTTCACGACGGTACGGATCGACGGACCCGACTACCGTCATCGTGACCTGCATGCGGCCCCGACGCCGCTGTCCGACGACGAGGTCCGGGCACGCGCGGAGCAGACTGAGGGCGCCACCGTCGACGACTTCGACGCTCTCTGTCAACATCTGGCGACCATGCACCCGTGCCGGTACTTGACGCTGATCGAGGGCATTAGCGCGGTGTTCCTCACCGGCGTGCATCCGATCGACGATCAGAACGTCGCGCTTCGATTGGTCGCATTGACCGACAGGCTTTATGACGCAGGCGTTCCCGTGGCCGCATCGGGGGCCAAGCTCGACAGCATCTTCAGCGCGGAGATGCTGGCCGGCGGATTCCGGAAGAAGTATCTGCGCGCGACGTCGCGGCTGGTCGCGTTGACGAGCTAGATCGCGCGCACCATGACGTAGTCGTGTTCGATTCCGCTGCCGAGCTGAAATGTCTTGGTGCCGTGGATGGTAAAGCCGTGCTTGGCGTAAAACCGTTGCGCGCGTTGATTGTGCTGATTGACGCCGAGCCAGAGGCTCTTGGCACCCGTCGCGGCGGCGCGGTCGAGAGCGGCCGTCATCAACGCCGCGGAGGCGCCCGCGCCGTGGTTGTCGGGCAGTACGTACATCTTCGACAACTCGATGCTGGGCCGGAGGGTCACCGCCCGCTGCACATCCGGATCGTCGGGCATGGCGCGAATCAGTATGCAGTAACCGATGATTCGGCCGTCGCAATGGGCTGCGAGCACGTCGCGGTGCGGGTCGGCAAGGTAGGCGCGGAAGCGTCGTTCGGACAAGTGAGCGTCGATGAACGCGCCGATGTTTTCCGGCGTCGTTGTCGGTGGACACGCCAACGGAAAGGTGCGCGCGGCGACGGCGGCGAGTTCTGCCGCGTCGGCGTCTCGGGCAGCAGCGACGTCTACAGATTCCACTGCGCAAGGTGGGCGCCCGACTTCTTGTCGATCAGCACCACATTCGACACCAGGTCGCGGTAGACGTCCCACCACACGCCGCCGCTGACGGTCGCGCCCTGCGGCACGTTCAGCAGTCCGTACTGCAACGCGTCGGGAGCGTCGGTGTTGCGCGGCAAGTACGAGTCGCCGGTCTGCGTGTTGCCGTGGAAGTCGAACTTGGTTCCCATCGAATACGGCGCGGGAACCGACACTGCGGTGACGGTGACCTGTGCACGCCAGACCTCCTGGCGCGGCCACCGCGGTGGGTAGCCCCAGCCGGGCGGAATGTCCGATGGCAGCACATTGACCACCGTGACGTCGGCGACGATCTTGCCGTCCGTCACTCGCAGCGTGTCGCCTAGTCGGCCGATGGGGGAGTCGCTTGCGGATGCGGTCGGCGCGGCCAGCGTGGCCACTACCGCGATGACGGCGAGAAGTCCGACGAACCAGCGGCGCATCATGCCTCCTTGACTGTCCCCGCATGATGTCACACCACGACGCCCTGGTGTGTGCAGATTTCGAGGTCTACGACTCCTCGGCTGTCTCCGTCAGCGACTGCAGAACGGACACCAGATCTGCCTCGGTGCGGGCCTTGTCGACGCCGAGCCGGTGCAGCGGGCCGTCGTTGTCCTCGACCTCCAGCATCGCTAGAAGGATGTGTTCGGTGCCAATGTAGTTGTGCCCCAACCGAAGTGCCTCGCGGAAGGTGATTTCGAGAATCTTGCGGGACGCCGTGCTGAACGGGATGAGCGCCGGGACGTCGCCGTCGCGGGGCGGCAGTGGTGCGGCATCGGCGACGGTTTTTGCGTCGACGCCCTGCTGTGCGAGCAGTTTGGTCGCAAGCGATCTCGTGTCGACGACCAACGCCGACAGCAGATGAGCCGGCGTGATCTCGGCGTTGCCGGCGTCGTGGGCTTTGTTCTGCGCGGTGACGACGACCGAGCGGGCGCGAGGGGTGAATCGGGCGAAGCCGGCGGTTGGGTCCATGGTGGCCTCCGCTTTTGGGACGAACCGTTTCTGGGCGGCCTGCTTGGAAACGCCCATGCTCTTGCCGATCTCGGTCCACGACGCGCCGGAGCGGCGGGCCTGGTCGACGAAGTGGCCGATGAGGTGGTCGGCCAGGTCGCCAAGATGGTCGGCGGCCAGGACCGCGTCCGACAATTGCTCGAGCGCGTCTGAGTGGACCTTCTTGATGGCGTCGATGAGGTCGTCGAGGCGGACGGGGTAGGTGATCTGCTGGGCACTGTGAGGTTCTGCGGCCATGCGTCAACTCTAGGTTGACGTTCGAGGCTCGTCAACCCGACGTTGACGGCGGGGGGTTGATTGAGGGGCCCTAAGGTGGGTAACTTCCGGCAGAACGTCACGACAGACCTGGAGGCTGCGATGAGGCGTCGATTCATAGTCGCGACGGTGGTCGCGGCCCTGCTACCGATTCTGGGCATGTGGGTCACGGCACCTGCCGCCAGAGCGTTCTCGAGGCCGGGCCTACCCGTCGAGTATTTGATGGTGCCGTCGCCGTCGATGGGCCGCGACATCAAGGTCGAGTTCCAGCCCGGCGGCAACCACGCGGTGTACCTGCTCGACGGACTGCGAGCGCGGGACGACTGGAACGGCTGGGACATCGAACTCCCGACGTTTGAGTGGACGCTCAACTCGGGGCTGGCCACGGTGATGCCGGTCGGCGGCATGTCCAGCTTCTACACCGACTGGTATCAGCCGGCAGTTGGCAATGGCGGCACGTGGACCTACAAGTGGGAGACGTTCCTGACCTCTGAGCTGCCGTCCTGGCTCTCGGCCAACAAGGGCATCAGCTCCACCCACAACGCGGTCGTGGGAATCTCGATGTCGGGCTCGGCGGCCCTGATTCTCGCGGCTTACCACCCGGGCAACTTCGCGTACGCCTCGTCGTTGTCGGCCTTGATGGACCCCTCACAAGGCATGGGTCCGTTCCTGATCCACATTTCGATGAACGACTCCGGAGGGTTCAACTCCGACGCGATGTGGGGGCCTGGCAGCGATCCCGCCTGGGCTCGCAATGACCCGACGATCCAGATTCCAACGCTCGTCAGCAACAACACCCGGTTGTGGATCTACGCCGGAAACGGCACCCCGTCGGAATTGGGCCATGGGGACCTGCCGGCAACCTTCATCGAAAACCTGATCCGCGACAGCAACGTCAAGTTCCAGCAGAAGTACGAGGCGGCCGGCGGGCACAACGCCACCTTCAACTTCCCGCCGAACGGCACGCACAGCTGGCCGTACTGGGGCGCCCAACTGCAGGCGATGCTTCCGGACATGAAGGCCACACTCGGCGCCTAGATCCCCACTCCGCGAGGAGGCTTCGGATGTTGGCAACTTCGCGACGGTTGGCCGTGTGGGCTATATCGGCGTCCGCGTTGGTTCTTGGTCCGCTTGCGATGGTGACAATCATCAATCCCGCTGTCAGTTCGGCGTGTGACCAGCCGGCGGTGTGGGACACCTACAGCAACTCATGCATCACACCGGCACCACCGGCATCCCCGTCGGGGCCCGGTCCGATCATGATGTGCATGGGCGCACCGGTGCCGTACGACCCGATGGGCTGGTGCTACCCGTTCGGTAGCTGATTGCTCGCGTAAGCCACAGCGCTGGAACATATTCCGCTTGCGTGCGGTTGGCCCGAAGGGACTAACGTGGTTGTTGCTTCTAGCTTCGGATCGGTCGGGGCGATTCGGAGCCGGACAGCACACGAAACGAAGCTGCAGTAGGGGTTTGCACGATGAGGAAGATGAATCTGACGAATTTGGCAGCGACGGGCGCGGTCGCGGGGGCCCTCGCATTTGCCGCCATCGGACTGGGTGCGGGTGTGGCGAATGCGGCCCCGGTGTCGCCGTGGCTGCAGGGCCATGGTCACGGTCATGGCGGCGACGGCGACTGGGATGGTCCCGGTCACGACGGGGGCGATTGGCACGGGGGTTGGCGCGGTCCGGGATGGCCGGTTCCGGTGGGATGTGTGAGCGCGACTGACCCGTCCGGTTTGGTCACTGGCAGTTTGTGCGTCTGACACGTGCGGCCCGCCATCCCAAGCGGGATGACGGGCCGACGGGTGCGCGCGGTCGGGGGTTACGTCGCGCACTGGGTGACGACGATCTGGCCGCCGCCGTTGCGCTGAAGAGCGCCTTGCTGGGCGTCATACGGGGTGGGGCCGTACCAGCCGTAGTAGTTGTCGCCGTTGACAGCCAGTGCGGCGCAGCCGTTTTGCGACCAGGCCAGCCACACGCAGTGGTTGCCGCCGTGGTTCTGGCACTCTGAGAGCGAGCGAATCCGGGCGGAGTCGAGGTTGGTGAAGTTCCACCCGGTGCCCCAGGTGTGCGTCTCGGGGGAGTATGAGATCGCGACGAAGTGGTCGGGGCTCGGGTTGGCCTGCGGGCTGGGCTGCGCGTCGGCCGGCGAAGCCGCGCCGAGCGCTGCGGCGGTGACGGCACCGGCAGCGGCCAGCAGGGTGGCAGCGGCGTAGCGACGACGGCGCGAGGGGCGGATCTGAGCGGACATGGTGTTCTCCTTTAGGTAATCGCGACCCCGTCTGGGCCGCGTTCATCTGCTAGGAGCGAGCAGTCAGGTCAGCGGTGACACTTTTTCCGAACGAGATTTTCAGGCGCATCCCTTGGGGTTCGCCTGGCAAATCGCGGGGTACAGTGCGCTTCGACCGACACTGATTGCCAGTCAACGAAGGGGATCCATGGGTAAGCCCGTTGCAGTAAGCGTTCGCAGAATCGCTCAGCTCGTCGGTGCTGCGGTGGTGACAAGCTCGGCGGTGCTGCTGGGTGCGCCCGCCCCGGCCGCGTCCGCGGACCCGTGTGCCGACGTCGAGGTGATCTTTGCCCGCGGCACCGGTGAGGCGCCGGGCCTAGGGGCGGTCGGGCAGGCGTTGGTCGATTCGCTGCGCACGCAAATCGGCCCTCGGACGCTCGACGCCTATGCGGTGAACTACGGCGCCAGCAGCGATTTCGGCAACCGCATGGAATTCGCGCGCGGCGTGCTCGACGGAATCAAGGACGCGGGTGGTCGCGTCGAATCCACGGCAGCGAACTGTCCGAACACCAGGATCGTGCTCGGCGGTTTCTCGCAAGGCGCGGTCGTGGCGGGCTTCGTGACGGCAGCGGCGATACCTCCCGGCATCCCGCCGAACTTGGTGCCGCCGCCGATGCCGGCTGACATCGCGGACCATGTGGCCGCGGTGGCGTTGTTCGGAAAGCCGTCGGATCGATTCATGCGTGACGTCGGTGCGCCGCTGATCGTCATCGGCCCGCTGTATGTGCCTAAGACACTCGACTTGTGTGCGGCCGGCGACTCGGTGTGCTCCGGTGGCGCGGCCGGGGACGCGCAAGCGCCCGATCCCGCGCTCTACGTCCCCGGGATGACGAACGACGCGGCGGGTTTCGCGGCAAGTCATCTGTAGCCAGCCAGGCGCCGTCACCGGTTTGACGGCCCAATTGCTGCCGTTTCACATGGTGAGATGAGCTCGCTTGTGTGCGCGGCAACGAAGTTTTCCGCTCTGCTGCGGACGGGTATCCCCTGGCTGTCGGGGGCGTGACGACCACACAAGGTCACGTTGTTTCACTGCCGCAGCGCTTGTGAAACGTAGGCAAGGAGTTCAGATGAAACTGAAGACGACGGCGGCCGGCGCTGCCATCGTCGGAGCGCTCGGATTCGGCGTCTTCGGCGGTGCGGGGATGGCGCAGGCAAAGCCGCACGGCCCCGACCCATGCGGACCGGGAAACTGCTGGGTCCCTGGCGATCCACCCGGACAGAACCCGATCGGTCCGCCAGGGCAAGTGATGAACGGCAACCCGGTGGTCCCTGGACTGACGGGCGTTCCGCCCGGTCACTGGAACAACCCGTGGGAGTACGGACTTCCGGCCACCTGGCGTCCAGTTGACCGCGATGACATTCCGTTCCTGCCGGTCGTGTGGAATCCCGACCTGGCGGCCTGGGGCATCTGGTGGCTTGACCAGTTCATCCCGTACAGCCCGTAACGCGATCGAGAAACAGATGTGGGCGCCAAGCGTGCTGCGTTTGTTCACACAGCATGACGATGACGGCCAGTCTGATGCTGACTGCTTAACACCACAGTTGCACCAACGGTCATCTCGCGACGCAATGCGGACGCAACCGGCCCTAGATCCGCCGCTGACACCCAGGATATGTCACGCACAGCGCCAGATAAAGGTGGCGACGGGCAAACCTCGCGTCGCGTGATCGGGAGCGTCGTGGGCTCGATGACACATATTGCTTGTGCGCTAACACTGGTGGGCGGTACTGGGATTGAACCAGCGACCTCTTCCGTGTCAGGGAAGCGCTCTCCCGCTGAGCTAACCGCCCGGGATCGAAATTGAGGTGGAGACGGGAATCGAACCCGTGTGCACGGCTTTGCAGGCCGTTGCCTCACCACTCGGCCACTCCACCGCTGGG
>Ga0070741_10005454_pt1 | contig 28280 bp, 33 predicted proteins | sample Coa_R1_4_FD_66440 | JGI IMG/M metagenome (GOLD analysis project Ga0070741, IMG submission 66440) | Surface soil microbial communities from Centralia Pennsylvania, which are recovering from an underground coalmine fire - Coalmine... | ecosystem: Environmental > Terrestrial > Soil > Unclassified ... | reverse complement strand
CGCGCGCCAGCGGATCGCAGCCGGTGAGCGGCTCGTCGAGAAAGATCACCTCCGGATCGTGCGCCAGCGCCTGCGCCAGCTTGGCCCGCTGCCGCATGCCCTTCGAGTACTCGCCGAGGCGGCGGTGCATCGCGCTCTCGAGATCGAGCCGCGCCAGCGTGGCGGCGGCGCGCTTCTCGGCGTCGGCGCGATCGATCCCGTGGAGCTGGTTCATCGCGGTGACGAACTCGAGGCCGGTCAGATCTTCGTACAGGCTCTCGTGCTCGGGGCAGTAGCCGATCTTGCGCATCAGCTTGCGGTTGCCGTAGATCGCCTCGCCGAGCACGTTCACCTGGCCCTTGAGCGGGCGGAGCTGGCCGACCATCATCTTCATCAGCGTCGACTTGCCCGCGCCGTTCGGGCCGAGCAGCCCGACGATGCCGGCGCCGATCTCGAGCGACAGATCGTTCACCGCGATCACCTGGCCGTACCAGCGCGACGCGTGCACCGTCTGGATCATCGGCGTCTTCTTCGCGGCGCTCATGACGCGATCACCTCGACGGAGGCGAGCCGTTTTCTGAGGAGCGCGATCGAGCCCGCGACCAGCGCGGCGAGGAAGATCGCCGAGACCACGACCGGCATCGGCCGCTCGCCCTCTTCCCACGGCAGCGCGAACAGGAAGTGCCCGAGGTTCTGCAGGTGCGCCGGGATCGACAGCACCGCCGGCCACGGCGAGCGCGTCACGCCGACGAAGATCGCGCCGAGGATCCACGGCAGCAGGAACAGCGCGGCGAACGCGCCCTGCACGTAGCCGCGCCCGCGCGACAGCGACGACAGCGCGACGATCGGGACGCCGAGCACCAGCGCCTCGATCGATCCCAGCGCCAGCGCCGACAGCGGCAGCCGCAGCTCGGAGAACGCCTCCGACGTGTCGCGCGTGACCGCGATCCGCAGGATCGCCACCAGCACCGACGGCACCAGCGCCACGATCGCCACCAGCACCACCGGCGGCAGCAATTTTCCGACGAGGTACTGCTCGCGCGTCACCGGCCGCGCGAAATAAAATTGGAAGGTGCCGGCGCGCGCGTCGTCAGCCACCGCGCCGCCGCCGGCGAACAGCGCCGTGAGGAACGCGAGCAGCAGCGTGCCGTACGGCTTGGCGATCAGCAGGTAGACGAAGCGATCGGGCGACTCGACGATCATGCCCTCCATGCCGGCCATGCCGCCTTGCATCGCCATGTACATCTTCGCCGAGAACCACATGATGACCGCGAACACCAGCGCCGGCAGCGCCGACAGGATCAGCGCCACGATCACCCACGGCTGCCGCGCCGTCATCTTCAGCATGCGGCCGGCGATCAGCGTCCAGCGCCCGCCCTCGGACGTGTGCGTGCCTTGATACGGCTTGTACCCGCGATCGCGGATCACGCCGCGCGGCGCGCCGTCTTTCTTCTCCGCGTCCGTCTCCGTCGCTGCGGCGCTCATGCGCGCGCCTCCTTGGCATCGTTGACCGCGCGCACGAACGCGCTCTCGAGCGTCAGCCGCTTGGGCGAGAGGTGGCGCACCTGCAACCCCTCGCTCTCGGCGACCGCGAAGATCAGCTCGGTCGGCTGCTTCTCCGCCGCCGGCACGTGCACCGCGAGGATCCCGGCGTCGAGCTCGACGGTGCAGCCCTTGGCCTTGAGCGCGCGCATCATCTTTTCTTCGCCGCTCTTCACTCGCACTTCGTAGATGTCCTTCTGTCCCTCTTTGCGCAGCTCCTCGATTCCGCCCGAGTAGACCACCTCGCCCTGGTGCAGGAGGATCGCGCGCGAGCACACGCGCTCGACGTCGTGCAGCAGGTGCGACGACAGCAGGATGGCGCAGCCGGTGCGCTCGGGGAGCGACTCGATGAGCGCCAGCATCTCTTCGCGCCCGTCGGGATCGAGGCCGTTGGTCGGCTCGTCGAGCAGCAGCAGCTTGGGATCGTGCACCAGCGCCTGCGCCAGCTTCACGCGCTGCTTCTGTCCCGTCGAGTAGCCGTCGATCTTCTGGTAGCGCTTGTCGGCGAGGCCGACGAACTCGAGCACCTCGTGCGCGCGCTGCATGGCGTCCGCTTTCGGCAGGCCCGAGAGCTCCGCCGCGTAGGTGCAGAACTCGACCGAGTTCATGCCCGAGAGGTAGCAGTCGCGCTCGGGCATGTAGCCGACGCGCGCGCGGACTTTTCGCGGCTCGGCGCGCACGTCGTGGCCGAGCACCTCCGCGGAGCCTTCGAACGGGAGCAAGCCGAGCATGACCTTGAGCAGCGTCGATTTGCCGGCGCCGTTCGGACCGAGCAGACCGATCGCGCCCATCGGCACCGCCAGGTCGAGCCCGCGCAGCGCGTGATACGCGCCGTAGCGTTTGTGCAGGCCGGCGATCACCAGCAGCTTCGGCTCGGCGGTCATGGGTTGCACGTGTACGTCCCGTTGGTGTCCTGCACGGTGGGATCCTTCCAGCATTCGCGGAGGTCGGTGAGAAAGCCGAAGTCGTGTCCCGCGCAGCTCCAGCCCGTCGGGCACGGCGAATTGGCGTCGCAGCCTTGCGAGCAGATGAGCGGGTTCGAGTCGACGCCGGTCGAGATGCACACGCCGCCCTGGCACTCCTCGAACGTCTTCGGGCCTTGCGAGCAGCACGCTCCCGTCGGGCGCGCGCCGTACTTGCTCTGGCTCGGGTCGACGCACGCGTACGAGGTCGCGTCGACGGGCGCGCACAGGTGCGTCGTCATGTCGCAGTGGAACTGCGCCGAGTACGTGTTGCAGATCTCGTCGTAGTCGCACAGCTTGGTGCAGAACTTCGGGCCGGCGCCGACCGCTTCGCAGCGACGGGACGAGCACTGCGCGTTCGAGTCGCAGCACACGCCCTGGTAGAGCGCGCCGAGCGGGCCGGGCCCCGAGCCGGCCTGGCCGCCGATCGGCACGCCGCCGTCGTCGACGCCGAGCGCCGAGAAGCCGCACCCGGCGCACAGCATCATTAATGAGGCCGCCTTGACCACGCGAGTCGATTAGCACAGGTCCGGCCGCGCGTCACTGGCTCACCGGCCGAGGATCTCGACGCGCGCCGGCACCACGCCCGCGTCGATCATGTCGAGCGCGCGCGCCGCGGCGAAGCTGACGTCGATGATGCGCCCCTTGGCGTACGGCCCGCGATCGTTGATGCGCACCACCACGCTGCGTCCGTTTCGCAAATTGGTGACTTTTACCCGAGTGTTCATCGGCAGCGTGCGGTGCGCCGCGGTGAGCGCGTACATGTCGAAGTGCTCGCCGTTCGCCGTCAGGTGGCCGTGCTGCTCGCGGCCGTACCACGAGCACTTGCCCTCTTGACCACCGCCGCGGCTCGACGGGATCTCGCGCACCGTCGAGGTCGTCGGCGGCGGAGCGGTCGCGCAGCCGGCGATCGACAGCGCGAACGCAAACGCGAACGCGAACGCGAACGCAAAAAATCTAGCGCGCCCTGGCCGCCGCAAGCGCCTTGGTCCTCAGCTCGTGGCCGGTCGCGCCGTCGCCGAGCGCGGCGCGCAGCTTCTCGCCGTGGCCCTTGCCGACCACGTCGCGCAGGTACGCCTGAAGCTGAAACGTGTCGGAGTGCTCCCTGGTGTGGCAATTGTCGGCGCAAAAACGATCGGCCGGTTTGAGCGTGAGCGACTTCGGTTCTTCCAGGCCCGCCTCCGCGACGTGCTTGGACGCGGGGCCGTGGCACACCTCGCACTGCACGTCGACGAGGCGCTGCTTCTCGACGGTGGCGAGGCCGGAGCCGCCGGCGCGCTGAAAGCCGGTGACGTGGCAGCCGATGCAGTCGTAGTCGTACTGCTTGTCGGCGTCGGCGAGCGTCTTCCACGCCTGCGCGTGCACGGTGTGCTGCCAGAACTCGACGGCGGGCTTGTGGCACTTCTCGCACGCGGCGCGGCCGACGTAGTGCGGCTGGCCGGGATCGGCGGGCGGCGGCTTCGAGCCGCGCGCGGCGGCGAGGTTGGCGGCGCCGATGGCGCGGGCGAGCTGCTTGAGCTGTTTCTCGACGGCGGGATCGCGCGGAATCTTCGTGCGCACGTCGGTGAGCGCGTAGGTGAAGTAGCTGGTCGCGGGCGGCGCGGGCGGCGTGGTCTCGAGGCGGTGCTTCTCCGCGGCGAGGTCGTCGCGCTCTTTTTGCCGCGCGGCCACGAACGCGCGATCGGCCGAGGGATCGTTCTTCCACCCGGCGAGCTGCGCGTCGAGGTCGGCGATCTTGCGCGCCAGCCGCTGGCAGCGCAGATCGCACTGCGCCTTGCCTTCGAACGGCGCGAGCGCGACCTTGCCGCCGCGCACGTGCAGCTCGAGCCGCGCCGCGCGGCGCAGCAGATCCGCCGGCGCGACGAGGAAGCCCGCGCCCACCGGCTCCGCCTCGGCCATCCCCTCGCCGACGTCGGCGCCGATCACGCCGAACGAGATCCCCTCGACCGCGGTCATCACGCCGCGCGCCTCGGCCCGCGTCATGCCGAAGAGCGCCACGATCACCTGCGCGCCCTCGCGCCGCAATCTCTCGACGGCCGCGCGCGCCGCCGCCTCGGGCGCGCCCGCCGACAACTTCGCGTCCGCCACTTGCGACGGCGCGACCACGCCGAACACGCCGACCTTCACGCCGTCGACCACGTGCACGCGCGGCTCGGCGCGCGCCACGCCCGCGCAGTTGGCCGCCTGGCGCGGCGGGGCCACCACCTTCGCGCCGTGCACCAGATCGTCGGCGCCGAGCCCGACCTCGCCGCGCGAATAGACCTTCGCCAGCAGCCGCGCCTTGGCGTCCGCCTGTGCGCGCTTCTCCGGCGCCGCGCTCTCGCGGTCGTAGAGCAGCCCGCCGGCGTCGACCAGCAAGCCGCCCTTGGCCAGCGTCACCACGCGCGCCACGTCGCCGAGCGGATCGGAGTTGCAGCCGCACGGCTCCGGCGTCCCCTTCGCCTCCGCGGTGGCGATGATCGTCACCACGCGCTCGTCGCGCTCGCCCGCGTCCGCGCCCGCCGCGCAGCCCACCATATGAATGGAGAGCGTGACGATCGCCGCGCGCAGCATGCCGAGTTCATGCCACAGCGACGGGGCGGTGACAAAGGGAGTTTTCCCATTGACACCAGGGGATCCTGCGAATAAGTTTCGCTCTCTTTTGGAGGGCAGGTCCGATGTCTGTGAAGTTGCGTCTCTCCCGCGTAGGGGCCAAGAAGAACCCGTTCTACCGGGTGGTGGTCACCGATTCGCGCAATCCGCGGGACGGGAAGTTCATCGAGCACGTGGGCATTTACGATCCCAACCGCGATCCGGTCGAGATCCGCTTCGACATGGAGCGCGTCAAGCATTGGCTGTCCGTCGGCGCCACGCCGTCGGATACCGTCTCCGAGCTGCTGGACGTGGTCGAGAAGGCGCAGGCCTCCGCCGCCAAGGCGTAGCTCTCTCGCAACAACTCCCCGACGATGAAAGAGCTGATTCGCTTCATCGCGCAGTCGCTCGTCGATGAGCCCGACGCGGTCGAGGTCGACGAGTTCGACGAGGACGGCACCACCGTGCTCGAGCTGCACGTCGCCGAAGGCGATCTCGGCAAGGTGATCGGCAAGCAGGGACGCACCGCGCGCGCCATGCGCACCGTGCTCTCGGCGGCGTCGAGCAAGCTGCGCCGGCGCGTGACGCTCGAGATCGTCGAATAAGCGCAGCACACCCCATGCCCGTGGGTGAGAAGTCGAAGTTGCAGATCGGCACCGTCACGCGGGCTCACGGGCTGCGCGGGCTGGTGCGGGTGCGCGCGTCGTCCGAGGCGCTGCTCGAGCTCGAGCGAGTTTTTTTGCGCGGGCGCGAGGTCAAGCTCTTGCGCGTGGTGCCGGAGCGCGGCGAGTTTCTCGTGCAGCTCGAGGGCGTGACCGATCGCGACCAGGCCGAGGCGCTGCGCGGCGCGGCGCTGGAGGTCGAGCGCGGCAATTTGCCGCAGCCGGCCGACGACGAGCTGTACGTCGCCGATCTGATCGGCTGCCGCGTGGTCGACGCGCGCGGCGCGGAGCTGGGCGAAGTGGCCGAGACGTTCGACTCCGGCGCGCACGAGATCCTGGTGGTGCGCGGCGCGCGCGAGTTCATGCTGCCGTTCATCGACGAGTTCGTCACCGCGGTCGATCTCGAGGCGCGCCGCATCACCTGCGATCCGCCGCCCGGCCTGATCGATCCCGACGAGGCGGAGCCGGGCTGATGCAGTTCGAAGTCGTCACCATCTTTCCCGAGATGTTCGCGTCGGTGCTGGGCGCGAGCCTGCTCGGCAAGGCGCAGGCGCGCGGCGCGCTCGAGGTGCGCTTCACCGATCCGCGCGACTTCACCGAGGACAAGCACCGCTCCGTCGACGACACGCCGTACGGCGGCGGCGCGGGCATGGTGATGCGCCCCGAGCCGCTGGTGGCGGCGATCGAGCACGTGGTCGCGGCGCGCGGGCCGGCGCACAAGCTGGCGCTGTGCCCGACGGGCGCGCCGCTCACGCAAGGCGCGGTGGTGCGGCTGGCGTCGCACGCGCGGCTGGTGATCGTGTGCGGGCGCTACGAAGGCTTCGACGAGCGGGTGCGCGCGTTCGTCGACGAGGAGGTTTCGCTCGGCGACTTCGTGCTGACCGGCGGCGAGCTGGGCGCGATGGTGCTGATCGACGCGATCGCGCGGCGGCTGCCGGGCGTGCTCGGGAACGTCGAGTCGCCGGTCGACGAGAGCTTCGAGGGCGGGCTGCTCGAATATCCGCAGTACACGCGGCCGCAGATCTTTCGCGGGCAGGCGGTGCCCGAGGCGCTGCTCTCGGGGAATCACCAGCGCATCCGTCGCTGGCGCCGCCGCCAATCGCTCCTGCGCACGCGCGAGCGCCGGCCCGATCTGTTCGCCAGGCTGACGCTCAGCGACGAGGATCGCGAGCTGCTCGACGAGGAATCGTGAAAGCCAGCGAGACCTGGGTCGCCCTGGTGCACCACCCGGTCTACGACAAGCACCGCCGCGTGGTCGCCACCGCGCTCACCAACCTCGACCTGCACGACATCGCGCGCTCGACGCGCACCTACGGCCTCGCCGGCTACGTGATCGTTCACCCGGTCGCCGCGCAGCGCGAGCTCGCCACGCGCATCGCCGGCCACTGGATCGCCGAGGGCGGGCAGAAGAACGACTTTCGCCGCATGGCCATCGAGCGCGTGGCGGTGGTCGCCAGCCTCGACGACGCGCGCGCCCACGTCGCCGAGCGCGCCGCCCGCCCGCCCGCGGTCATCGCCACCGCCGCCCGCCCGGCGCCCGGCACCGTCGGTTACCGCGCCATCCACGACCGAATCCCCGACGGGCCGGCGCTGATCGTGCTCGGCACCGGCTGGGGCCTCACCGACGAGCTGCTCGCGTCGTGCGACCATCGCCTGGCCCCCATCCAGGCGGGCTCGGACTACAACCACCTGTCCGTCCGGTCAGCGTGTGCGATTATTCTTGACCGCCTGTATGGGGATCGTGAAGACTACGCCCCCTGAAACCCGAGCAGTCGAAGGATCCTTAAAATGAGCGACGTCGTCCCGACCCTGGCCGCCATCGAGAAAAAACAGGAGCGCAAGAACGCGCACCCCGACTTCCGCGTCGGGGACACCATCAAGGTGAACGTGCTCATCCGCGAAGGCGAGAAGGAGCGCGTGCAGGCTTTCGAGGGCGTGGTGATCAAGAAGACCAACAGCGGCATGCGCGCCTCGTTCACCGTGCGCAAGGTCTCGTACGGCGTGGGCGTCGAGCGCGTGTTCCCGATCCACACGCCGCGCATCGAGAAGATCGAAGTGATCGCGCGCGGGCGCGTGCGCCGCGGGCGGCTCTACTACTTGCGCGACCTGGCCGGCAAGGCGGCGCGCATCAAGGAGCGGAGCGGGATCTCGGCGGCGCTCATCGCTCCGTCGGTGCCGCAGGATCAGCTCCCGCCGCAAGACTGATGTCACGCGCCGCCGGCGCCGAAGCCGAGCGGCGCGCCGAACAGTTCCTCACCCGCCTCGGCTTTCGCATCCTCGATCGAAATTTCACCTGCAAGGGCGGCGAGCTCGATCTCGTCTGCGACGACGACGGCACGCTGGTGTTCGTCGAGGTGCGCGCGCGCAAGCACGGCGACTTCGGCACGCCGGAGGAGACCATCAGCGCCACCAAGCGGCGGCGGCTGGTGCTCGCGGCGCGGCACTACCTGGTGAAGCTCGGCGAGGAGCGCGCGTGCCGCTTCGACGTCGTCGCCATCGAGGGCGACGAGGTGCGGCACCTGCGCGACGCGTTTCGCGCTACAGCTTGACGTTCGGGCAGGTCGGCATCTGGCCCGAGGAGCGCCACGTCTGCGGATCGCAGGCGTGCGGCAGGATGGTTCCACCGTCGAGCGGATCCTGGTTGAAGCTGGGGATCAGGTCGTCGCGGCAGATGCAGATCTTGCGGCAGCAGAAGCCCGAGCCGGTGTCGGTGGCGACGGCGCAGACGAAGCCGCTCGCGCAGTAGGCGGTCGTCTCGGGCGAGCAGTCGTCGTCGTTGCCGCAGGTCGCGGTGCAGGTCGCGCGCGGGCCACCGTCGGTGTCGCCGGTGGTGCCGCTCGAGGCGTTGGGCGGCTGGATCAAGCACAGCCGCGACGGGCACTCGAGCGCGGGCGACGAGACCTGCGTGCCGACCACCTTCGAGCCGAGCGGGTTGACGCAGGGGCGGCCGATCGAGTTGGGATTGCACGCGAAGAATCCCACGGCTACCACCCCGGCTACCAACAAGCACAACACGAGAGCTCTCATCAGGTCCTTCCTCCGGGGCTAGGCGACGATTCGCGCATGTTACACGGGGCTTCAAGCGAGTCAAGGCTGTCGCTTCGTACCTCCTGGAATTGGAGGTCGGGCGTTCAATCCGTGCGAAATCTGCTCCCGTTGTAATTTTATGCTAGACATGCAACACAACGCGAGTTAGAGTTGCGTTCGGAAGCACAGCAAAGGAGAGGGGACATGGCGTTCACGGGCGTTAAGGTGTTCTCGGCGACGAAGGCGAGAGAGCGGGAGGAGCTGGGCGAAAAGGTGACTGGATGGATCCGCGATAATGCCGGCGTGCACGTGACCGATAAGATCGTGACCCAAAGCTCGGACCGTGAGTTTCACTGCCTCACGATCACGTTGTTCTACCAACACGCGCACGCGGCCGCGGCCGCCGCGCGCTAGTCCGCTACGCGATCGGCGTGAGCAGCGGCGCCAGCCGCGAATCCTCGACGAGGAGCGCGTGCTCCTCCGCCGTCAGCGCCACCCGCCTCGACAACCGCACCGACACGAACTGCATCCACACCACGTAACGCTCGCCTTCGCGCCGCGCTTGCACGTGGCTGGCCGCCATCACGTCGCGCTCGACGCCGCGCAAGAACCGGTTGAGCCGCCGCGCCGCCGCCGCCTCGGGCGTGGCGTGCTCGTCGAAGTGCCGATTGCGCGAGAACCGGTTGGCCCGGATCGATCGCACGAGGGCGTAGACGTCGCTCACGACGGCATGATAGCACGGGGAGACCCATGGACGGGCTCAAGGTCTTCTCCGGTTCGTCGCACCCGACGCTCGCGCGCGAGGTCTGCAAGGTGCTCGGCCTCGAGCTCGGCCGCATCCACGTCACGCGCTTCTCGAACGAGAACTTGAAGGTCAAGATCGAGGACAACGTGCGCGAGCAGGACGTGTTCGTGCTGCAGACCTCGAGCCCGCCGCTCTCGGAAGGAATCGTCGAGCTCTTGATCCTGCTCGACGCGCTCAAGCACTCGTCGGCGCGGCGCGTGACCGCGGTGCTGCCGTATTTTCCCTACGCGCGCTCGGACAAGAAGGACGAGCCGCGCATCTCGATCACCGCGCGGCTGATGGCCGACCTGCTGGCGACGGCGGGCGCCGATCGCGTGCTCACCGTCGATCTGCACTCGCCGCAGATCCAGGGCTTCTTCAGCATGCCGGCCGATCAGCTCACCGCGGTGCCGGTGCTCTGCGAATATCTGCAGGCGCGCGGGCTCGAGGACACGGTGGTGGTGGCGGCCGACGTCGGCGAGGCCAAGGACGCCGGCCGCTTCGCCAAGCGGCTGGAGCTGCCGATCGCGTTCGTCGACAAACGGCGCACCGGCGACGACGAGAAGGCGCAGCCGGTGGCGATCATCGGCGACGTGAAGGGCAAGCACTGCCTGCTCGTCGACGACGAGATCGCGACCGGCGGGACGATCTTCAGCGCCACCGAGTTCTTGCTGTCGAACGGCGCGCGCTCGGTCTCGGCGGCGGTGGTGCACCCGGTGCTGTCGGGGCGCGCGTTCGACCGCCTCGAGGCGTCGCGGCTCGAGCAGCTGGTCGTCACCAACACCATTCCGCTGCCGCCCGATCACCGCTCGTCGAAGATCGTGCAGCTCTCGGTCGCGCCGCTGATCGCCGAGGCGATCACGCGCATCCACGACGGCCGCTCGCTCAGCGCGCTGTTCGTGTAGCGGGCTGCGAAGCAGCGCCCGCTATTCCGTCTCCGCTCACCACATCGCCTCGTACTCGCAGTAGCGCGCCCCGCCGAAGCGGCAGCGCGCGTGGAGGATCTGCGCGCCGCGCACGCCGGTGAGCGCCAGCCCCTCCATGATCCACCCGCACACGCCGTGCGTGCACGTGATCGCGCCCGGCCCCGACTCTTGTCCCTTCGGCGCGTCGAGCACCAGGCTCCAGCGGCGCGGCCGGATCTCCTGCGCGTCGATCACGCCGCACTTGAAGTAGCGCGTGTAGAGCGCGTTCGAGCGCCGCAGGATCATCTCCGGCGAGCCGAGCTTGAGCACGCGCTTGAACATCGCGCCGAGGTCCTGCGTCGCCGTGTAGCGCGACAGCTCCATCATGCGCGTCGGGTGAAACTCGGCGACGTAGGAGTCGATCAAGCGGTTCCACGCGCCGATCGGATACCAGCTCCCCGCGAGCAGCAGCCCGTCGAGCAGCTTGCGATCGCGCGCCGGCAGCCGCGCCTCGATGCTCTCCCACGCCGCGTTGCCGCCGCTCGCCAGCACGAACTGCCGCGTGTGGACGAACAGCGTCCCCTTGCACAACCCGCGCGCCGCCGCCACGTCCGCTACCAGCCGGAGGTGTCGCGATCCGCCGCCCAGCGCCCGCCGTCGTCGTCGCTCTTCAAGTAGCCCCAGCGGCCTTCGAGGTGCGTGCCGTCGGGGGACATCTGCATGTAGCCGTGGCCGTGCGAGCGCGGCACGCGCTGATCCCAGATGAAGCGGAACACGTCGCCGTCGAGCTCGCCGGTGACCGCGCCTTCGCGATAGCCGGTGAACGTGCCGTGGACTTTGCCGCCCTCTTGCGCCAGCACCATCTTGCCCCACGTCGAGTCCCAGTTGCCCTGGAAGCTGACGCCGGTCGGCAGCGGGCGCGGCTTGACCGAGTCGGTCGTGGCGCATCCCGACCATGAAATGACAGCGAGCGTGAGCGCGAGCAGCAGCGGCCGGGTGGCCATGGGCGGATCATGGCGTTTTGGGGGCCCGAGCGCAAGAAACGGTGTAACGTCCGCGCGTGGACGAGCCTTCGGGGACGCGCGCGCTGCTGCGGATCGCGGGCGCGCTGCCGCCCGTCGAGCGCGCATACGCGATCATCCGCTTCCTGATCCTGCGCGTGAAGCTGCTGGCGGTGATGGATCTGCTGCTGCCGGCGGAAGGGCGCCTGCTCGACGTCGGCTGCGGGTTCGGTCTGTGGACCGCCTATTTTTCGCAGATGCAGCCGGCGCGCGCGATCACCGGCGTCGATCCGTCCGAGAAGCGCATCGAGATGGCGCGGCGCGTGGCCGAGCGCGTGGGCGTGCGCGCCGAGTTCTTCGCCGAGGACATTCGCGCGACGCTCGACTCCGGCGTGCGCGGGCCGTTCGCCGGCGCCTACGTGCTCGACGTGCTGCACCACATCCCGCGCGACGATCAGCGCCCGGTGCTCGAGCGGCTGCGGGATCTCCTCGCGCCGGGCGGCGTGCTCGTCATCAAGGACATCACCACCGAGCCGTGGCTCGGCCTCAAGTTCACCGAGGTGCTCGACCGCGCGATGGTCGGCCTCTCGGAGCCGCTGGCGTATCGCCACCACCACGAGTGGCGCGCGCTGCTCGAGGAGCTCGGTTTCCGCGTGCGCGTGGTGCGCGTGCCCGACGTGCTGCCGTATCCGCACGTGGTGCTCGCCTGCCAGCGCGCCTGATCAGGATCGACTCACCACATCGTCTCGAAGAAGATCTCGACGAGGATCGACTGCGCGACCAGCAGCGGCGCGGCGAACCAGGTGAGCCAGCGCTCGTCGCGCGCGTACCAGCGGCGGGCGCACGCGGCGGCGGCGAGCGCCATCGGCGGCACGAACAAGAGGTAGATGCGCTCGACCTCGGCGCGCGGCTTGCCCATGAGCGTGCAGACGGCGGGCGGCAGCGCGGCGGCGAGCACCAGCGCCACCGTCGCCATCGCCGTCGAGAATTCGGTGCGGCGCGCGAGGCGGCGCGCGGCGCCGGCGATCGAGCGCGCGCACAAGGCGGTGAGCGGCAGGCCGAGCGAGCCGAGGAACGCCACCGGGTTGCCGACGAGCGCGATCGCCGGCGAGCGGCGCGCGTCGTCGGAGGCGGCGAACGCGCGCCAGCAGAAATCGAAGACGTGAAACGGGCGATAGCCGAACCCGAGCGCGAGCACGCCGTAGAATCCGAGAAACGCCGCCGGCCCGAGCGCGAGCGCGAGCCAGCGACGGCGATCGGCGCGCAGCTCGCTCCAGCGCGCGGCGATGACCACCGCGTAGGTGAGCCCGAGCGTGAACGCGGTGAGCGTGCACAGCGTCGCCGCCGCGAGCGCGAGGCCCCACAGCGCGCCGCCGAGCGCGTCGCCGTCGAGCGCGCGCGCCAGGCCGTAGAGCGCGAGCGCGGCGAGCAGCATGGTCACCGAGTCCATCGCCAACACCGCGAACGCGGTCACCGAGCACGCGAACAAAAACAAAATCGTCGCGAAGCGCGCGGTGGTCTCGTCGGTGAGCCGGCGCGCCGCGCCGTACAGCGGCAGCGCGGCGAGCACGCACGCGAACGAGCACGCCAGCTCCGCGGCCACGCGGCTCTTGGCGCCGAGCGCGACGATCGCCGCCAGCACCAGCACAAGCCCCGGCGGATGCGTGGCGCCGTGCTGCGACAGCCGCCCGCCGACCTCCGGGAAGCGCGCGAGAAATCCCGCGCCCACCCAGTGCACGTCGTTCCAGTACTCCTGCCCGCGCGAGAAGGTGAACGACAGCCCGCGCTCGACGCCGTGGCGCTCGATGCCGCAGCCGAGGTGTACCGCGTACGCGCCCGCCACGAGCGCCGCGAAGATCCACGGGCGTCGATCGCCTGCGGCAAATTGCCGCAAGGGCCACCACGCCAGCGCGAACGCCGCCGCCGGCGCCAGCGCGCGCCACGTCCACACCGCCTGCGGAAACCAGGTGTCGAAGTAGAACGGCCACACTGCCGTCGAGATGGCGGTCTTGGGCGCGCCCTTCCAGCCGGTGATCGCGCCCAGCCACGCGAAAAAGATCAGCGCCGCCGCCGCGAGCACAACCTCGACGACGGGGGCGCGGCGGACCGCGCTAGGATCGGGCGGCACTCCGCGCGTCGAGGCGAGCCTGCGCCCAGGCGCGACGCGCCTCCCACTCTTCGCGCGTCGGCCCGCCCCCATTGTCGCCGGTGCCGAACTTGCCGTCCTTGAGCGCGCGCTCGGCCTCTTCCAGATCGCGCTGCGCCTGCGCCGCGTCGATCGCCTGCACGCCGAGCTCGCGCTTGGCGTCGGCCTCGCGCGTGTCGGCCGCCTGCTGCGTCAGCACCACCACGCGATCCTTGCCCGACACCTCGGCGAACCCGGCGCCGACGGCGAGCACCTCGCGCTTGCCGCCTTTACGAAAGCTGAGCACGCCCGGCTTGAGCGCGGCGATGAACGGCGTGTGGCCCGGCAGCACGCCGAACTCACCGCGCACGCCGGGCGCCGTCACCTCGTCGGCGTCCGTCGAGACGGCCAGCCCGCGCGGCGTGACGATCTCGACCTTCATCAAGCGCCCTGCTTGGCGAGCTGCTCGCCCTTGGCCACCGCCTCCTCGATGCCGCCGACCATGTAGAACGCCTGCTCGGGCAGGTGATCGTACTTGCCGTCGACGAGACCGCGGAACGAGCGGATGGTGTCCTTGAGCTCGACGTATTTGCCGTCGGTGCCGGTGAACGCCTTGGCGACGTCGAACGGCTGCGACAGGAAGCGCTGAATCTTGCGCGCGCGCGCCACCAGTAGCTTGTCGTCCTCCGACAATTCGTCCATGCCGAGGATGGCGATGATGTCCTGCAGCTCCTTGTAGCGCTGGAGCACGCGCTGCACGTCGCGCGCGCACTGGTAGTGCTCCTGCCCGACCACCTGCGGCGAGAGGATCGTCGACGTCGAGTCGAGCGGATCGACCGCGGGGTAGATGCCGAGCTCCGAGATCGCGCGCGAGAGCACGGTGGTCGCGTCGAGGTGCGCGAACGCGGTCGCCGGCGCCGGATCGGTCAAGTCGTCGGCGGGCACGTAGATCGCCTGCACCGAGGTGATCGATCCCTTGTTGGTCGAGGTGATGCGCTCCTGCAATTCGCCCATCTCCGTCGAGAGCGTCGGCTGATATCCGACGGCCGACGGGATGCGGCCGAGGAGCGCCGAGACCTCCGAGCCGGCCTGCGTGAAGCGGAAGATGTTGTCGATGAAGAGCAGCACGTCCTGCCCCTCCTCGTCGCGGAAGTACTCGGCGCACGTCAGCGCCGACAGCGCCACGCGCGCGCGCGCGCCCGGCGGCTCGTTCATCTGGCCGTAGATGAGCGCGGTCTTGGAGAGCACCGACGTCACGCCGTCGGAGAGCTTGGAGTCGTTCATCTCGTGCCAGAGATCGTTGCCCTCGCGCGTGCGCTCGCCGACGCCGGCGAAGCACGACACGCCGCCGTGCTTCTTCGCCAGGTTGTTGATCAGCTCCATGATGAGCACGGTCTTGCCGACGCCCGCGCCGCCGAACAGGCCGATCTTTCCGCCGCGGCGATAGGGCGCCAGCAGATCGATCACCTTGATGCCGGTCTCGAACGACTCGATCTTCACCGACTGCTCGACGAACTTCGGCGCCGCGTGGTGGATGGGCGCGAACTTCTTCGCCTCGACCGGGCCCTTCTCGTCGACGGGATCGCCGACCACGTTCAAGATGCGGCCGAGCACCTCGCGCCCGACCGGCATCATGATGTTGGCGTGCGTGTTGGTGACCGTCATGCCGCGCACCAGGCCGTCGGTCGAGTCCATGGCGATGCAGCGCACCGTGTGCTCGCCGAGGTGCTGCGCCACTTCGACGGTCAGCTCGCGCGCGCTGTCGGTCTGATCGACGTTGGGGTTCTTGACCTTGAGCGCGGTGTACACCTCGGGCGGCTCGCCCGACGGGAACTCGACGTCGATGACGGGGCCGATCACCTGCGTGATCTTCCCTTGCGCGCTCTTGCCGTTGGTCGGCGCGGCGGTCGTGGTCTCGGCGGCGGCGGTCTTCTTCGTCGGTGACATCGATTACCCTTTCAATGCCTCGGCGCCGCCCACGATCTCCATCAGCTCCTTGGTGATCGCGGCTTGCCGGGCGCGGTTGAACTCGAGCGTGAGGCTGCCGATCATTTCTTTTGCGTTCTTGGTCGCCGAGTCCATCGCCGACATGCGGGCGCCGAACTCGGAGGCGATCGCCTCCAGCATCACGCGGTACAGCTCGATCTCGAGATACAGCGGGAGCAGCGTGTCGAGCACCTCGCGCTTCGACGGCTCGTACTCGAAGTCGATGCGCCCCTCGTTCGGCGGCAGCTCCGCGGTCTTGATCGGCAGGAGCGGCTCGAGCGCGACGGTCTGCGAGATGGCGCTCTTGAACTCGTTGTAGACCACCAGCACCGAGTCGATCTTCCCGTCGAGAAAGTCGCGCGTGATCTCGGCGGCCAGCTCGCGCGCGCGGACGAGCGCGGTCTCCGACGTCACGCCGGGATACTCGGCGGCGATGGTCACCGACGGGCGGCGCTTGAAGTGCTCCTTCGCCTTGCGGCCGAGCAGCGCCAGCTCGATCTGCTCGTAGCGCGGCTTCTCGTCGGTGACGAAGCGCTCGGTGCGGCGCAAGAGGTTCGAGTTGTAGCCGCCCGCCAGGCCGCGATCGGACGACACGATGATCATGCGCAGCCGCTTGACCTCGCGCCGCGTGAGCAGCGGGTGCGCCGGCTCGTCCGTCTTCGCGGACGCCTCGAGGCGCGCCGCCACGTCGGCGATCACCTCGCCGAGCCGGCGCGCGTAGGGCCGCGCCGCGGTCATCGCGTCCTGCGCGCGCCTGAGCCGCGCCGCCGCCACCAGCTTCATGGCGCGCGTGATCTTCTGCGTGCTCTTGACCGACGCGATGCGCGTGCGGATCGCCTTCAGCGACGGCATCGCGCTAGCTCGCCGCCTTCTTGTCGGCGGTCGCGCTTTGATCGGCCACGAACTCTTTGTTGAACTCGGCGAGCGCGCCCTTCATCAGCTCGGCCAGCTCGTTGAACGCTTTTCCGTCGGCGCACTTGGCCTTGATCGTCGGCAGCACGTCGGTGCGGCGCGTGTCCATGAAGCGGTACAGCTCGCGCTCCCAGCGCCCGACCACGCCGATCGGCAGCGCGTCGATGAACCCGTTCATGCCGGCGAACAGCACCAGGATCTGCCGCTCGACGGGCAGCGGCTGGTACTGCCCCTGCTTGAGCAGCTCGACCATGCGCGCGCCGCGGGCGAGCTGGTTCTGCGTCGCCTTGTCCATGTCGCTGGCGAACTGCGCGAACGCCGCCAGCTCGCGATACTGCGCCAGCGCCAGGCGCAGCGTGCCGGCGATCTTCTTCATCGCCGCCACCTGCGCCGAGCCGCCGACGCGCGACACCGACAAGCCGACGTTCACCGCCGGCCGGACGCCCGAGTAGAACAGATCGGTCTCGAGATAAATCTGCCCGTCGGTGATCGAGATGACGTTGGTCGGGATGTACGCCGACACGTCGCCGGCCTGCGTCTCGATGATCGGCAGCGCGGTGAGCGATCCCGCGCCGCGCGCATCGGACATCTTGGCCGCGCGCTCGAGCAGGCGCGAGTGGAGGTAGAACACGTCGCCGGGATACGCCTCGCGTCCCGGCGGCCGGCGCAACAGCAGCGAGAGCTGGCGATACGCGACGGCGTGCTTGGAGAGATCGTCGTAGACGATGAGCGCGTGCTTGCCGTTGTCGCGCCAGTGCTCGCCCATGGTGACGCCGGTGAACGGCGCGAGGAACTGCAGCGGCGCCGGCTCCGACGCGGTGGCGGCGACGATGATGGTGTACTCCATCGCGCCCGCTTCGCGCAGCTTGTCGACCACCGACGCGACCGTCGACTGCTTCTGCCCGATGGCGACGTAGATGCACGTCACGCCCAGGCCCTTCTGATTGATGATGGTGTCGGTGGCGACCGCGGTCTTGCCGGTCTGGCGGTCGCCGATGATCAGCTCGCGCTGGCCGCGGCCGATCGGGATCATGGCGTCGATCGCCTTCAGCCCCGTCTGCAGCGGCTCGTGCACCGACTTGCGCGCGACGATGCCCGGCGCCTTGATCTCGACCTTGCGCAGCTCCGCGCCGCTGATCGCGCCCTTGCCGTCGATCGGCTGCCCGAGCGCGTTGACCACGCGGCCCACCAGCCCGTCGCCGACCGGCACCGACGCGATCTTGCCGGTGCGCTTGACCACGTCGTTCTCGCGGATCTTCTCGTACTCGCCGAGGAGCGCCACGCCGACGTTGTCCTCCTCGAGGTTGAGCACGATGCCGCGCACGTCGTGCGGGAACTCGAGCAGCTCGCCGGCCATCGCGCCCGCTAGGCCGTACACGCGCGCGATGCCGTCGCCGACGGTGAGCACGGTGCCGGTCTCGACGACCGAGACCTTCTGGTCGTACTCCTCGATCTGCTTGCGGATGATCTGCGAGATCTCTTCGGCTTTGATGTCCATCTCTGTCCTTGGCCTCGGCCGTTTATTCGGAGAGCAGCTGCTCGCGCAGCTGGAGGAGCTGCGTGCGCACGCTGCCGTCGTACACGATGTCGCCGAGCTGCGTGATCAGCCCGCCGACGATGGTCGGGTCCTCGCGCTTGTCGAGCAGCACGGTCTTGCCCGACTGGCGCTCGAGCGCCGACTTGAGCCGCGACTCCAGCACCGGATCGAGCGGCCGCACGGTGGTCACCGTCGCGCGCACGCGCCCGGCGTGCTCGTCGACCAGCGTGCGGTGCGCGCGCGCGATGTCGGGCAGCGCGCCGATGCGTCCCTTGTCGAGCAGCAGCATGACGAAGTTGCGCACCGTCTTCGACAGCGCGAGCCGGCGCGCCACGTCCTCGAGCACCAGGCGGCGCTTCTCGAACGGGAACACCGGATTCTCCAGCGCCACGCGCAGCTCGGGCGAGCGCGCGAACGTCTCGGCGGTGCGATCCAGCTCCTTGCCGAGCGCGTCGTAGGTCTGCTGCTGAATGCCGAGCGCCAGGAGCGCCTTGGCGTAGCGGCGGGCGAGCGAGCCGGTGATCACGAAGGAGTCCCTTTGTTCAAGGCGGTGGTCTTCTCGAGGTCGGTGACGTAGCGCTCGGCCATCTTGCGCTGATCGTCGGCGCCGATCTGCTGCTTCAGGATCTCGTCGGCGGCGGCCACCGCGGCTTCGATCACGCCGCGCCGGAGCTCGCTGCGCGCGCGCGCGATCTCGGCCTCGATCTGCTTCTGCGCGTCGGCCTTGAGGCGCGTCGCCTGCTCGGCGGCGGCGGCGAGGATGCGCTCCTTCTCCGCCTCGGCCTCTCTCTGGATGCTCTTCACCAGCGAGTCGATCTCCGCCTCGACGTTCGACACCTTCTGCTCGTACTCGTGCAGCTTGGCCTCGGCCTCCTTGCGCAGGCGCGACGCCTCGTCGAGATCCTTGCGGATGCTCGAGTGGCGCTCGGCGACGAAGTTCTTGAGCGGCTTGCCGGCGAGGCGATACATGATCAGCGCGAAGATGCCGAAGTTCACCAGCGCGAAGCCGAACGGCGGCGGCAGGTGCTTGGCCTTGTAGTCCCACGTCCACCAGTTCTGGATCCCGCGCTCCTCCGACTCGTTCACGTCGGGCGCGGGAAAGCCGGCGCCGCCCTCGGGCGACTCGCCGCCCGGCTGCGCCAGCGACGGCGACGAGAGCAGCGCGAGGAACAGCGCGACGAACGCCACGCGCCGCATCACGCCACCTCCCGGCCGATGATCTTCTTCGCCATCGTGCGCGCCAGCGCCAGCGACTGCGCCTCGAGCTGCGCGCGCGCCGTCTTGGCGTCGCCGGAAATTTTGCCGCGCGCCTCGTCGAGCGCCTTGCCCGCCTCGTCGCGCGCCGCGCCGAGGATCTGCCGCTCGCGCGCCGCCGCCTCCGAGCGCACGCGCGCCCGCTCGTCGGCGCCGCGCTGCTTCGCGCGCCCCAGCTTGGCGTCGTAGTCGGTCACGATCGCGCGCGCCCGCTCTTCCATCTTATGGGCCTCGTCGCGCGCGCCGGAGATGCCACGATCGCGATCGGCGCGCATGCGCAAGTAGGGCGCGAACAGCACGTAGCGGAGCAAAATGTACATGACGACGAACAACCCGAACTGGAGAAGGACGGTCCCGTCGAGGTCGATGAGGGGAGGCGGCGCTTCCTCGGCCTTCGCGATCAGCAAGGTGGCGAAAAGCATAAATTCTCCCGGAAAGGCGCGACGCTCTTAACACCGCGCGGCATGGGTGTCAAGGCGCGTCGACGACCACGAGTGATCTAATGAAGCGGCGATTTGCCGTCGAGCTTCGCGATTACTTTTTCGCCGGCGTCGGCGTCGTGGCGGGCGCGGCGCCGCCGGTCGGCTTCGGCCCAGCGGCGGCGGCCAGCCCATCGAGCGTCGTCGGCCGCGAGCCCGACTGCGGCTGCTCCATGCGGCAGTTGCCCTCGAAGATGACGCCCTTGTCGACGTACAGCGACGGCGTCTCGATGTTGCCGCGCACGCGCGCCGGCGCGTGCAGCTCGACCGCGCGCTTGGCGCGGATGTTCCCGGTGACCGATCCCTCGACGATGATCACGCCGACGTCGATCTCGGCGGAGACTGACGCGCCCTCGCCCACGACCAACACGTCGTCGGAGAAGATCTCGCCCGAGAGCTTGCCGTCGATGCGCACGGTGCCCTCGAACGTCAGCTTGCCTTCGAACTCGGAGCCTTTGCCGAGGAGCGTGTTGATCTCGCCCTGCGGCGTCTCGCTGTGAACGGGTACGGGCATGGTCCGGGGAGCGTAGCGCGAGTCAGTGCGATTTCTCAAGCGGGATCGCGATCGATAGCTTGCGCTTGCCTTCCCACGGAAAGGTCCGCCGGGCGATCTTGTAGCCGCCGAGCCGCAGCTCGACCTCGACCGCCACGTTGGGCGGCAGATCTCCGACGGTGAGCGGGGTGCGGCCGCGCACCAGGCCGTTGACGATCAGCTCGGCGCCCGTCGGCGTGGAGCTGACCTCGATCGCGCCCACCGTCGGCACCAGCACCGCTTGCAGGCGCACCTGGCGCAGGCCGCCGTCGAACTTCACGTCGGTGTCCCAGACGTCGTAGCCGCGCATCGACACGCGCACGTGGTGCGGCACCTGCGCGTCCACGTCGGGGATGTCGAGCGGCGTCAGCTTCTCCAGCTTTTTCTCGTCGAGCAGCACCTCGGCGCCCGGCGGCAGCGAGACGATCTGGATGGTGGCGCGCTCGGGGCCGCTCGTGCCCGCGAGCGCCAGCGCCAGCGCCAGCACCAGGAGCAGCGACACGCCGCCGGCGATCAGCACCACGCGCCCGCGCCGCCGCGAGAAGAAGCTGCGCCCCGCGCCGACGTCGATCGCCGCCGACGGAGACGTCGACGGCGGCGTGGCCGGCCACGGCTCGGCGGCGCGCGGCTGCGGCCACGGCTGCTGCGGCGGCGGCCAGACCTCCTGCTGCGGCTGCGCGTTCTGCGCGTTTTGTACGTTCTGCGCGTTTTGTACGTTCGGTACGTTTTGCGCGTTGGGCGGCGCGGTCGGCGGGATCAGCGGCCAGCCGTCCGACGGCGGCGGAGGCGGGCGCGGCGGCGGGACGATCGTCGGATCGTCCACGTCCTCGGCGAAGCCGACCGCCACCGGGTTGTCGCGCGGGCCCAGGTTCACCGTCGCCGCCGCGTCCGACGACTGCGCGGGCTCGGGCTCGCGCTCGGGCTTCGGCTTGCGCATCTCCAGCGTCGGGCGCACGCGCTGGCTGGTGTCCGGCTCGTCGTCGGCGTCGAGCGCTGCCGGGCGCACCGGCGCGGGGCTCTTCGCCGGCGCGGCGCGCGCGGGGGCCGGCTTCTCGAGCGGCACCTTCCCCGACGGCGGACGCGCCGACGGCGAGAGCGGCTTCGGCGCCGGCTTGTCGTTCGCGCTCTTCGCGCTCGCGCCGGCGTTCGCGCTCTTCGCGCCGGCGTTCACGTTCGCGTTCCTCGCGCTCGCGTTCGCGTTCGCGCTCGCGTTCACGTTCACGCTCGCGTTCGCGTTCACGTTCACGTTCTTCGCGCTCGCATTCGCGTTCGCGTTCTTCGCGCTCGCGCTCGCACTTTTCGCGTTCGCGCCCGCGTTCGCGCTGATGCTCTTCGCCGCCGCGCGCACGCCGGGCAGCGGCTGCTCCGGCTCGTCGTACATCGACGCGATCGACGACGACGACGAAGGCGCCGGCGGCAACCCGCTCAGCGTCTCCTCCTCGTCGGGATCGCGCGCCGGATCGTCCACCAGCGGCGTCGACGCCAGCTGCCGCAAGTTGGGCGCGCCCATCGGCCGCGTCGACTCCTCGGCGCGCATCGCCGCCAGCCGATCGCCGCCGTCGACGATGGTGGCGTCGTTCTCCTCGAAGTCGGTCGCCGCCGGCGCCGCCGCCTTCGGCTCGAGCGTCTTCTTCAGCTCCGGCAGCGACACCGGCGACGTCGCCTGGTCCGGCTTGCGCGGCGCGCGCGGCTCCGGCTTCAGCTCCGACAGCTTGAAGATGAGGCTGTTCTCGTCCTGCGGCAGGTGGTCGCGCGTCATCGCCGTGGTCGCGCGCGGATCGCGCGTCTTCGACGTCGGATCGTCGCCCAGCACCTCCTGGATGAACGCCGCCAGCCGCGCGCGATTGAAGTCCGGCGCGAAGTCGCGCAAGAACTTGGCGAGCGCCAGGCCCATCTCGCCCGCCGTCGGAAAACGATCGTCGGCGCGCTTGCGCAGCGCGCGCATCACCACGCCCTCCAGCTCGGTCGGCAGATCCTTGCGCTTGGTCGACGGCGGCGGAATGTTCGCCTTGCGCACCTTGTCGAGCAGCGTGTCGAGATCCTCCTCGAGGTAGAGCATCTGCCCGACGAGCATCTCGTAGAGCAAAATCCCCGTCGAGAACACGTCGGTGCGCCCGTCGATCGGATCGCCCCACGCCTGCTCCGGGCTCATGTAGTAGTACTTGCCCTTGATCACGCCTGCGGCAGTTTGCCGCCCGCGCCGCGCCGCCTTGGCGATGCCGAAGTCGACGATCTTCACCTCGCCGTCGTACGAGCACAAGATGTTCTGCGGCGAGACGTCGCGGTGCACGATCTGCAGCGGCCGCCCTTTCGAGTCGCGCTTGCGGTGCGCGTAGTCGAGCCCGTTGCACGTCTCCTGCGCGATGAACGCGGCGATCTCGAATGGAAAGTCGAGCTCGCGCTCGGACGCCTGCCGCAGCAGCTTGTAGAGATCGACGCCGTCGATCAGCTCCATCGCGATGTAGTACTGCTCCTCGACGCGGCCGAGGTCGAAGGTCTGCACGATGTTGGCGTGCTGCAATTGCACCGCGAGCTTGGCCTCGTCGACCAGCATCTGCACGAACTCGGGGTCCTCGGAAAAATTCGGATGGATGACTTTCAGCGCGACGAGCTTCTCCCAGCCCGACGCGCCGGCCGCTTTGGCGACGTAGATCTCGGCCATGCCGCCGACCGCGAGCTGCGAGAGCAGTCGATATCCGCCGAGCGTCCGCTCGGACATCGGCGTTACCCCGCCTGCGCCGACTGTTGCTGAGCTTGCGAGGCGCCGGGGTACACGAACACCGAGAGCGCGCGCAGCGACGAGCGCGCGGCCTTGCGATCGAAGGTGCACACCACTTCCGTCGCCATGCCGGGCGCGACGTTGAGCACGAACTGCGTCGCCGCGTTGGCGATCAGGTAGATCCCGAGACCGGCGCCGTAGACCTTGCGATCGATCTGCTGCGGCGAGTGCAGGCACTTGTCGATGTAGCGCAGCACCGTCGCCTTATCGAGCCGGCCGAAGCGATCACGCACGCTCACCGCGAAGCCGGTCTCGGTCACCGCGTAGCGGATCGACACCGGCCGCGGCGAGAGCTGATCGAGCCGCGCCTTGAGCTCCACCTCGGCGAAGATGGGATTTCCCTTTTCGTCGACGGGCGCGTCGTAGAGCGCGTTCATCAGCAGCTCTTCGCACACCTGGCCGATCGCCGAGCGCACCTGGCGGCGCACGCCGACCTTCTCGGCGTAGGCGAGCACCTCGTCGATAGCGGCGGTGCGGCCCTTGTACTCGCGCAGCCGCGTGAGGTGCACCTCGGTGCCCGTCGGCAGATATTTTTCGATGCCGAAGAGATCGCCGGTCACGAACTTCTGCACGGTGACCGCCACCATGTGCAGCCCGCTGTCGTCGGCGGTGAGCACGTGGTTGCAGCGGGGATCCTCGAGCAGCGCGGTGACCGCGGCCAGGTTCGACTGCGGCGTCACGCCGACGAGCTGCGCGCCGTCGCGCATCTTCGACGTCACCGCCTTCAAGCCGGCGGCGGCGCCGTCCCACGCGTAGACGGCGAAGCGGAACGGCAGCGGGCCCGGCGCTTGATCGAGCTGATGCGCCCCGCGCACCAGCACGGGGCTCGCGCCGCCCGCCTGGATGGCGTCCGCCAGCCGCTTGAGCATCGTCGGATCGTCGGCGATGGCGAGAATCCGCTGGGTCGCTGCGCCAGAGGTCAGAGCGTCGTCTCCGTACCCAAAGCGGGCTTTCGCCATCGTAGCGAACGGGCGAGAAAAGTCAATGTTCCCCGACGGGAAACCGGGCGCACGGCTTGTCGGACCGGCGGGCGCGGCGTAGACTGGGGAGCGATGCCCCGGCTGCTGATCGTCGACGATGAGCGCGACATGCTCGACTTTCTCGAGCGGGTGTTCCGGCGCGACTACGAGGTGGTGCGCGCGCACTCCGTCGAGGAGGCGGAGCAGGCGCTGGCCTCGGGCGCGGTGGACGTGGTGATCACCGATCGGCGCATGCCGCGGCGGAGCGGGCTCGAGCTGCTCGAGATCGTGGCGGCGCAGCATCCGAAGACGGTGCGCGTGCTGCTCACCGGCTACGCCGACTCGCTGGTCGACGAGAAGGTGACGCAGTGGCGGCTGGTCGACGCGTGGGTCTCGAAGCCGATCGACTCGGCGGCGCTGCGCGAGGCGGTGACCGACGCGATCGCGCGCCGCTCGCAGCCGGCTACTTCGACCTGAGCGCGCCGAGCACCGCCGCCGCGATCTCGGCGAAGCCGTGTCCGCCGGGCGAGGGCGCGACGAACGCGGGCGGCGGCGACAGCTCTGCGGCAAAACGCCGCACGTTGGACGGGCCCGCCGAGAGCGGAAAGTACGCGAAGCCGGCCGCGTCGTTGGGCGAGTCGCCGACGAACAGGTAGCGCGCGCGCTCGGCCGCCAGGTCTTCGCTCCACAGCTCGCGCGCCAGGCGCACCGCCATCTGCGCCTTGTCGTGCTCGCCGAAGAACGCGTGCGCGTGCACGGTCGACACGAGGCAGCGCGCGCCGGCCGCTTGGATGAAACCGCGCAGATCGGCGATTTGAGCCGGTGCGAGCGATTGGCGCTCGCCCACGTCGAAGGCCAGATCGCACAGCCGCTGCCACTGATCGCCGGCGGCGATCGCCCACGGCCAGCGCGCGCCCGCCTCCGCGCGGAGGCGCTCGAGCCGCGCGTGCTGCGACGCGCGCGCCGCCTCGTCGTCCCAGAAGCGCGCCTCGACGACGCGCCCCGCGCGCACGAACGCCACCGCGCCGTTCTCCGCCACCACCGCGTCCACCGGCCACATCGCCGCCAGCACCGCCGCCCAGCCCGCCGGCCGCCCGGTCACCGGCACCACGCGCAGCCCCGCCTCGACGAGCGCGCACAACTGCGCGTACGCCGCCGGCACCAGCGCGCCGTCGTGCGTGAGCGTGTCGTCGATGTCGCAGAACACGCCGCGCAGCTCGCGCGCGTGCAAGGCCAGCTCGTCGAGCGGCCGCAACTTACGGGTGGTAGGTGACCGACACGAGCCCGGAGAAGCCCGGCGCCGGCGTCGGCGTCATCTCGGTCGACGGCGTCAGGTCGTAGAACTCGTCGGGGTAGTAGTAGCGCTGGTTGAGCACGTTGTAGAACTGCCCCGACACCGCCAGCTTCTCGCCGAGGAAGCGCAGCCGCACGCCGAGCTGGAGCAGCGCCACCGGCGTCAGGCGATCGAACGCGAGGTCGGTGGTGCGCGCGACCGCGGTGTCGCCGGCGCGGTTGAGATCGATCTTCGGGCCGGTGAGGCTCGACACGTAGCGGTTGGGATCCTCGTACGCGCCGAGCACCGTCAGGTTGAAGTTGAAGTCGAGCGACGGGTTGATGCCCGCCGTGCGGAAGTTGCCCGGCTTGCTCTTGATGACGTTGAACGTGCCGCCGATGGTGAACCAGTGGTTGGGCACGCCGCGCGACGTGCCCGAGTCGGAGGTCACCGAGTTCAGGTACGTGTACGACGCCTGGAGGAAGTGATCGCCGGCGAGGTACAGCTTGGCGTACGCCTCCACCGAGTGGATGGCGCGCTTGCCCGAGTTGGCGTACGTGCCCTGGCGGATCACGATCACGCGATCGAGGAACGTGTACGAGTAGTCGGCGCGCAGCTCGAGCTCGCGCACCTTGCGCACGTTGCGCAGGAGCCGCGCGTTGATCTCGCCCTGGAACGACTGCGACGTCTCGGTCTTGAGGTCGGGGCTGCCGCCGTAGTTGAGGCCGCCGAGCGCCGACGCGATGTTCTGGTACACCGGCGGGCGGAAGCCGGTGGCGTAGTTCGCCTTCAAGTGGAAGTCGGGGAGGAAGTTCCAGACGATCGCGCCCGAGTAGAGCGGCACCAGATCGTAGGGGCGATTGCCGAGGCCCTTTTGCAAGCGCACGCCGCCGTCGAGCGTCAGCTTCTGGAACGGGCGCCACTGCGCGTCGACGTAACCGGCGACCACCACGCGGCTGGCGTCGTTGACGAACTGGCGCGGGCAGAACGGGAGCGGCCGGTAGGTCGGCGGTCCGCCGGTCGTACTCGGGATGGTTTGCACGGGGCAATAGAGTGGGAGCTGCTGATCGGGAAACGGCGAGGCGTTGAAGTACGCGGTCGAGTTCGACACGCCTTCGTAGAAGAACTCGCCGCCGCCGAGGATGCGGATGCCGTGCGGCAGGTTCAGGTCGGCGTCGAGCGTGACGCCGGTGTGCTGGATGAGCATGGCCGAGATGTCGAAGTGCAGGCCGCCGACGTTGGGGAGCCCGCCCATCTGCGTGAACGGCGGGAACGTCGCCGACGGCGGATATAGCTCGATGTTGAACGCGCGGAGGCTCTGCACCCAGTAGCCCTTGGCGGTGAAGCCGAAGCGATCCTTCCAGAAGCGATCCTTGTACTCGAGGATGGCGTAGCGGTCGTAGGCGGTGAACGACTCGCCCGGCACCAGCGTGTTGGCGAAGCCGACCTGCGGGTGCAGCTCGCCGAGCGGCACGTTGTAGTAGAGGCTGATCGGCCCGAAGGTGAATTTGCCGTCGATGTTGAGCAGCCAGCTGCGTCCCACCGCCGGGCTGGTCGCGGCGCCGTAGTAGCCTTCGCCGATCGGCTGCGGCGCGGGCGCGGCGGCGAGCAGCGGCGAGTAGTTGAAGCGCGCGCCGTAGGTCGACTCGTACGAGACGTGCTGGAACACCTTCAGCTTGTTCTTGAAGAACGTCTTGCCGAACATCGCGTAGGCGCGGAAGTCCTGCGACCAGCCGGGGCCGTCGCCGTACAGCGCGTTCACCTCGAGGCCGTTGACGTCCTCGGCGTCCTTGCTGATGACGTTGACGATGCCGAGGAACGAGTTGGCGCCCCACAGCACGCCGCCCGGGCCGGTCACCACCTCGATGCGCTTGATGTTCTCCATCGGCATCGTGTAGTTGAGGGCGGCGATGTTGGCCCACGGGTCGAACATCGAGATGCCGTCGTGGAGCAAGAGCGCCGCCTGCTGGACGCCGCGCACCATCGGCAGCGGCACCTGTTGGCCGGTGGCGGCCGACTCGAGCCAGCCGGGCACCGTCGACAGCGCCTGGTTGATGAAGCGGAAGCCGCGCGCCTTGATGTCGTCGGCGGTGATGATGGTGATGATCGCCGGCGCCTCCTGGACGGTGGTGACGCCCTTGGCGGCGGAGGTGACGACGTTGGCGAGATCGATCTCGCGATCGACGTCGAGCGGCAGATCGGGCTCGCCCTCCTTGGCGCTGGGCGCGGCCACCGGCTCGGGGAGCGCCACGTCCTGCGCGCGCGCCGGCCGCGCTTCGCCCACCAGCCACCCGGCGACCGCGACGGCGGCGAGGCCATTTATTTTGCGCCGCAGCATGGTCACTGCTCCACCACGATGAACTCGACGCGGCGGTTCTTCGCGCGAGCATCGGCCGTGTTGCGTTTGTCGACGGGCCGGTCGGAGCCGTAGCCGACGGCCTGCAGCCGCTCGGGCTCGACGCCCTTCTTGATCAGGTAGTCGCGCACCGCCTCGGCGCGCTCCGACGAGAGCGCCTGGCGCTTCTTGGGCGTGCCCTCCTTGGAGTCGGCGTGGCCTTCGATGCGCACCCGCTTGACGCCGGTGTTGGCCTTCAGCTTGTCGGCGATCTTGTCGAGCGTGCCCATCGCCAGCTTGCCGACGACGGCGCCCTTGTTGGGATCGAAGCTGACGATCTCGGGCAGCTCGATCTTGGCGCCGCCGGCGACCACCGTGCCGCCCGAGTCGGGGCAGCCGTCTTCGTCGTCGACGCCGTTGCGCGTCTCCGGCTCGTTCGGGCACTTGTCCATCGCGTCGGGGATGCCGTCGCCGTCGTTGTCGAGGTCGGGGCAGCCGTCGTCGTCCTGGAAGCCGTCGCGGTCCTCCGGCTCGTTCGGGCACTTGTCCTGCGCGTCCGGCACGCCGTCCTGATCGTTGTCGGTGTCGGGGCAGCCGTCGTCGTCCTGGAAGCCGTCGCGGTCCTCGGCCTCGTTGGGACACTTGTCGAGCTTGTCGGGGATGCCGTCGCCGTCGT
>Ga0070741_10005453_pt1 | contig 28281 bp, 29 predicted proteins | sample Coa_R1_4_FD_66440 | JGI IMG/M metagenome (GOLD analysis project Ga0070741, IMG submission 66440) | Surface soil microbial communities from Centralia Pennsylvania, which are recovering from an underground coalmine fire - Coalmine... | ecosystem: Environmental > Terrestrial > Soil > Unclassified ... | reverse complement strand
GCCGGCGGCGGAGCCGTTCTTCATGGGTCTGGATGCGAAAATCACATTCGCTCCTGTGATGAACGCCGAGGAGATGCGCGCCGGTGTCGGCAAGGCGATGGGAGCCAACTAGAGGTCGGGGCCTACCTCCAGCAGCGCCTCGTTAGGCGTCTCAGCCACGCCTCTTGGCCGCTTGCAATCGAGTCGTCCGGATCGCCGGCGACGCCGACGGCGGCGCTGCTCCGTCGCCATTGCGCAAGCGGGTTCGCAGCTGTCGGCTACCACGAAAGCGCTAGTGAGCTTGCGGAAAGCGATGGTGAGCTCACGGCTCGAGCTGGCGCTCGCGTTTAGACCGATGCAGAAGCCTCACCGCTTCGATTTGGTCGCCGAGCACCGATGCGGTTAGCCCAAAGCATGGATCGCGGCGGTCTTGTTCCGGGTGTGACTCCGCGGGAGAAGCTTCACCTGCCAAAAGGCTTCCCCTAGCTCGCCGCTGGGCGCCTGACTCATCGTTCCAGATGGCCGTACGGTGGCCGCTTCGTATGGATCGCAGTGGCTAAGAACTACCTGGGCGCGCCCCGCGCTCTGTGAGGCTGCCCGCTGCGAGGACGCCTATCCGCGGCTTGGTGACGGCTGCTGGGGATGCAGGCCGAGGATCGAGACCGTCGGCTCACCGAGGTGCGCTGGCCAGCGCCGGCAGCACGTCGCCGAGCGCGGCGTCGACCTTGACGTCGGCGAGCGGGTCGCCACGAGTCATACCCCGGTTGACAATCGCCGTCGGAATCTGCGCCTGCCGAGCGCGGTCTACGAACCGCAGCCCGGACATCACCGTCAGCGAGGACCCGAGCACGAGCAGGCAGGCCGAGCCGTCCACGAGCTCGAAACACCGCTGCACTCTCGGCTGCGGCACGCTTTCGCCGAAGAAGACGACGTCGGGTTTGAGCAGATCTGCCCCGCAGCACTCACAACCGACGAGCCGAAACCGCGCGATCTGCTCGTCGGCGAGCTCGACGTCTCCGTCAGGGTTGCTCGAAGCCACCTCGCCCCAGTCCAGGTCTGGGTTGACGGCACGCAGCCGCTCATCAAGCGCCTGCCGGGTGCTGCACGCACCGCACTCCAGGCAAACGACACGATCAAGCGCCCCGTGCAACTCGATGACGTCTTGGGCGCCGGCGGCCTGATGCAACCCATCGACGTTCTGCGTGATGATCCCGCGCACAATGCCCGCCTGCTGAAGCGCAGCCACTGCCCAGTGCCCGGCGTTGGGCCTCGCGGCTGCGATCCGGTGCCAGCCGACATGAGCGCGCGCCCAATAGCGCTGGCGTGCGACCGGCGACCCGCGGAACTCGGCGATTGTCATCGGCAGCCGAGCACGCAGCGCGCCGCTTGGACCGCGATAGTCCGGGATTCCCGACTCGGTAGACAAGCCTGCGCCCGACAACACGCACACGGCGCCACCACCAACCAGCTCACCGAGTCGCTCTCTCGCGACGGCATTCACCCGCCCAGTATGGCTCTGGGCGCGGTGGCAGGCTCAGGGCTCCTTGGCGCCCCGCCCCGGGCGACGGGATCACCGAGCTACGTCGACTTATCCGCTGTGACCGCGACGGGCTCCACGAGTAAGCCCCATCAACCCCCCGCGCGGCCCCCCCCGGGCTGTGCCCTGCGTCTGTCCGATTCCAGCCGCGTACGCGTCCGGTCCAGTGAGTCGTGGCGATGGTGGCGTACTACTGCATGACGCCCGCATCGGTTGCCTCGCCTGATGGCGGCTTGGCCCCGTTCGCCAGGGCCAACTTCGCCGTCGTCGAGAGGATCCTAGGCGGCTTGGACGAGGTGACGTTCGAAGGCCCAGACCGTCGCGGCCGACCGAGTTCGGGCGCCCGTCTTGTCGAAGATGTGCTGGACGTGGTGGCCGGCGGTCTTCACTGAGATCCCAAGACCCTCGGCGATCTCCTTGTTGGTCTTGCCGGACGCGAGCGCGAGCAGTACCTCGAGCTCGCGGTCGGTCAGGCCTGCAGGCAATTGGCGTGGGCGCTTCACCACTCGGTGGCCGGCCGCCGCCAGAACGGCGTCGACCGCCTCTGGGCAGAGACGGCCCTCGTCCACGTCCTGCAGCAGCTCGGCCTCAGCTTCGTTAGCGGCGAGCGCCCGCCGGTGGGGGCGACGCTCGCGCATCGCCTGGTAGGAGTCGGCGGCGGCGAGGATGCGGGCCGCTCGCCCAAGCCCCGGGGCGAGCGTCCTGCGGTGGTAGCCGGTGCCGTTGAGCCTCTCGTGATGGGAACCGGCTAGCTCGCCGATCGGTGCCAGAGCGGACGAGTGCGCGAACGATCGCTCGGTGAAGTAGGGGTGCAGCTGAACACGCTCCCAGTCGGTGAGACCGAATGGTCCGGGCTTTTCCCAGATCGCGTTGGATACGGCGACTCGGCCGACGTCGAGCGCGAGTGCCGCTCGCCGCACCATCTTCACTTCCTCCTCGGGCAGGCCAAGGCGCCAGGCGGCGGCCTCGGCCAGCTCGGAGGTCCCATCGGCATGTCCCCGGAGCCAGTACGACTTGAGGTCGGTGAACGTCCCTACCACGCGGAACGCCGCGTCGATATCCTCGCCGCTCATCCGTCGCTGGGGCGGCGGCTCGGCGGCCATCGCCTGGCCCCAGATGAGCGAGTCGTCAAGCCCGTCGAGCAGCTGGTCGAAATGGTCGGTGGCGAGGGAGGCCAGGTGTGGGTCATACGCGCCGCCCGAGCGCTGCTCGATCACCTGACACGCCCGATCGGGGTCCGCGGCCGACAGAAAGACCGAGATGTCACGCGCAACGTGGAGCACACGCGCCGGCAGCGCGATCCCCTCCCCCGCGGCCGCGCCCGGGAACCCGTTTCCATCCCAGCGCTCGAAGACGTACGCCAGGTTCGAAATCACCCCGGGGCCAAAGCCGAGCCAGCCGGCGAAGCGCTGCGCGACCTCGCAGTGCAGGGCGAAGGTCGAGCGCGCGATCTCTACCGCGTTCTCGAGTGCATGGGCGACCATCGCCTCACGTACCTCAGCCGGTCGTCCCTGTCCCACCACGTCGGTCAGGAACGCCGCGACCTCTTCAGGGTTGCCTCCGTCGACGAGCGCGAACTTGGCGCGCGGCTCGATGTCGTCCCCAAAGAGCTCGGTCTGCTCGGGCGCGTCCGATGTGCAGCCGAAGGAATGAAGCAGGGAGATGTAGTAGGCGTCCATGAGCTGCCCAGGCGAGAGACCGGCAAGCTCGCCGAGGCGGACTGCGAGGATCGCTGTTCGGAGCGCGTGCTCGAGTGGCTGGCCGGTGCCGAGGTCAGTCGCTATCGACATCGCGCCAATCACCTCCGCGGCGCGGACCGGCGTCCCGGCCTCCGCGGGTCGCTCGGCGGAAAGACGGTGGCCGCTGGACGGCATCACGTCGATCCTGCGGTGCGCCGTGCTCGAACTTCTTGCGGACCGTGGCCCCCTGGCCGCAGCGCATCGGGAGTCCTGCCGCAAGCCGGACTACAAGGCCGCTCTGAATCGCCTCGGTCGATGCGCACGGCGGACAGCCCTAAATGAGATCCCGGTCCCAAGGCCCCCAATCCGAGGCAGATCATACATAGGCCCAGGGTCCGTGGTTCGGACTGGGCTCGCAGCGACGGGCAGATGGAGAGGCCGTCGGCGGACGGCCTCTCCATCATCAGCGATTCCCGTCCTACGCGGCTTGCTGCACGTACTCGTTGGGTTCGATCGCCCCGAGGCTCTCGACGACCTCGAGGGTGCCGGCCCGCACCTGGGCGATGTACACGTTCATTCGCACGTGATGCTGGCCGGGGACCATCTCAGCCGGGCCACCCGGGCCCTCGTCGATTTGCGCGTGGTCGAGCGCCGCGACAACGGCCGCCTGGTCCAGCGAGCCGGCCTCCGTGACGGCGGCCTCCCAGAGCTTGAGGCCGCGGTGGATGCCCGTGGACCCGCTTCCGGCGCTGAACTGGGGGCCTTCCGGGAAGCGCGCGTTGTAGCGCCCGAGCAGCTCCTTGCTGAACGGGTCGGTGACTGACTGGTAGTAGTCGATGCACCCGTACAGCCCCTCGATGTGCTCGCGGGGCACTGCGGACGCGAGGTTCTCGTCCCAGTACGTCGTGATGATCCGCCCGCCTCGTTCGGCGAAGCCGGACCCGTGTAGTGCCTTGAGGAACGGGAAGCACCCGGGAGGCACTGTCGTGTTAAACACGACATGCGCGCCGCTCGAGTTGATCCTCGCGACCGTCTCGGCCCAATCGGCGTGGTCGACGGGGTAGTACTCCTCACCGAGGACCTCGCCGCCATTGGCCGACGCGACCTCGTGGAGCTTGCGGTTCATCACCCGCGGCCAGATGTAGTCCGATGACGGCAGGTAGAACGTGCGCGCCCCGATCTCGTGCATCAGCCAGGGGATGAGCGGCTCAACCTGCTGCGCCGGCACTGCGCCGGTGCAGAAGAGGAGCGGGTGGTACTCCTGTCCCTCGTACTGCTCTGGGTAGATGTAGAGCGTCTCGCCCTCCTCCACCGCGGAGCCCTTGATGGCCTGTCGCGTCGAGCTGAAGATGCCACCGAGCAGGACATCGACGTGATCGTCTCTGACCAGCTTGGTCGCCTTGGCTGCCGCCTGCGCGTCGTCGGTCGCGCTGTCCTCGAGGATCAACTCGAGACGGCGGCCGAGCATCCCGCCGGACGCGTTGATCTCGTCCACCACGAGGGTCGCGACATTTGCCTGAGCACAGCCCATCGGCGAGAGCGGGCCTGTCGTGTCGGCGACAACGCCGACCTTGATCGAGTCTCCCATGACTTCCTCCTATGCCTCGTAGTGGCCGCCGAGTTCGGCCACATCCGGGCGGCCCTTGTGCCCGGCCTCTTTGAGGATTGGCGGGACCTCTGGGTCGGAGGCAAACCTCTGCCAGCCGTCGAGGTCCCAATCAAAGATGACCCACACCCGATCGTCCTGATTGGGGTCACGGAACACGTGCGCGCCCTTGGACCCGTGCTGCTTGCGCTTCTCGGCACCCGTGGTGGAGAAGACGCTCGTGAAACGGTCAAAATCCTCGACCGTCGTCATCGCTAGGAGCATCCCAGTCCCTCCTTCTCGTTCCGGCGTCTCCGAACGACGCCGAGGCTTGGGCAAGTATCTGAGGAGCGCGGGCAGCGGTACATCGGGCAATCGCCCTATACGGCGACTGGTCGACGAACGCCGCCTGTTGAGCTAGGCCGCAGAGCACGAAACTGCGACGCCCACATCAGCCGCCGCAGCGCCTGACTGCTTGCTGCGTCAGAGAAAGACAAGCGCTCAGCTCTGGCTCGGCCGGGCCGAATTCGCGGGGCGGCTGGCGGTTGTGTTCGCGCTACGAGCACCAGTAAGTTGGCGCGTTAGGTAACTTGCCTAACGTGATGTGGGTGAGATAGGTTCGCGAGGGCTATATGGCGTCCAGGGGCGCGCGGCGACAGGAAGGGGCGATCGGAATGTTTTTCCGTGGAGTGCGTGAGTTTGGCTTGTTGTTGGCGCCCGGGCGGCTCCGATTGACCCTTGGGATGGCGGTTGCCTCGTTGGCAGTGGTCGGATTCTGTGCCGGTCCGGCGCTCGCCAAGACCAAGTCGTTTACGACCGCGGGTTGTTCGACGTGGATGGTGCCGGCGGGCGTGTCGCGAGTGAGCATTCAGGCGACAGGTAGCGCCGGTCAGACCGTGAACGGCGGGGAGGCTGCAGGGGGCAGCGGCGATGTGGTGTCGGGCACGTTGTCCGGCGTTAGCGTCGGCCAGGTCCTGGATGTGTGCGTCGACTACGGTGGCGGGAGCGGCGGGCCCTCTGATGGCGGGGCGGGGGGCGGCGCCTCGGGTGTGGCGCTGGGCGGCGACTTCTCTGTCCCAGCGCTGGTCGCCGGCGGTGGCGGCGGCGGCGCGATCTCGGCTGAGAGCGGCGGCGGCGCAGGGTTGCCCAGCGGCGGCCAGGGCGCTTTTCAGAATCCGTGCACGTCCACGGCGTGTGGTGGCGGCGGCGGGACGCAGATGACATTCGGCGGCGGCGGGGCGGTGGATCCAGGGTGCTCTGAGTGCACGGCCGGTGCCAACGGGGCCGGGTCGTCTAGCGCCGGTCCGGGCGCCGGCGGTGCGGGCGGCGCCGGCGACCTAGGCGGTGGTGGCGGCGGCGGCGGTTACTACGGCGCCGGCGGCGGCGGCGGTTCTATGGATCTTGCTGGCGGTGGTGGTGGCGGCTCTGATTTCTGCGCCTCCTCGTTGACGGGCGCGACGTTGAAGGGCTGTGGCACGACGGGCACCAACGGCACGTTCGGGACAGCTTCGGTGGTGTTGACCTACACGGCTTCGCCGCATGTGTGTTCGGGGTCGTTGGGTGCGCCTGGTGTGTTGAAGGGGGCTTATCCGGATGGGGTGGTGGTGAAGGGTTTTTGTGCGGTGAATCAGGGGAAGGCGCATGTGACGGGCGTGTTGACGGTGAGCGATGGTTCGGTGTTGGGGGCGGTGTTTGGTATGCACCATTCCAGGCTGGTTGTTAGTGGCAATCTGGTGCTTGAGAAGGGCGCGACTGCGTTGGTGGGTTGTAAGGCCAATCCCAATGGCACGGGGATGGCTTGCATCGATGATCCCAATCAGTCCCATCCCACGCTTGCCAGCCATGCCAGCGTGTCGGGGAACATCATTGCTCACAGGGCGCTTGGTCTGATCGTGCATAACAGCGCGATTGGCGGCAGCATCAAGGACATTGGTGGTGGTGGGGGTGTGACGTGCGCGGTGCCAAAGACCGGGGTGTTCGCGGCGTTTAAGAGCCCTGTCTTTAGCGATCTTGAGGACAGCTCGGTTGGGGGCGATGTCAGGATGAACGGGCTGAGGACGTGCTGGTTTGGACTGGCCCGCGACAACGTCAAAAGCTATGTCACGATCAATCTCAACAAGACCGCTGATCCTGACGCGATCGAGGTGCTCGCAAACCACATCGGCGCCAGCCTGTCGTGCTCTAATAACCGCCACCCGGGCCCCCAGCCCAAGGGCGCACTGCCGATCTGGGACAGCGCGGACGCCGGTGGGTCAGGCATCTACCCGCGCGTGTCAGAACCCAACACCGTGGGCGGCAGCCGCAGCGGCCAATGCGTCAAAGCCAGCCCAATCAAACTAGGCGGACCACCCGCCGCCAAGAAGTTCTAAATCACAACGCCAACTGCTGCCCCGGGGCAAACACAACCCCGGGGCAGCAGCGCGTAGGGCACAGCCGGACAGTTAGGCGCCATGTTGCGCGAGATCGGGGCGAGTTCGCATTAGAGTTCTGCGATGCCCGTCGTTCGCGAGCATATGTCGCGCAACCTACTGAGCGCCGAGCCGGGCGAGAGGATCACGGAGGTCGCTCAGCGGATGGTCGAGCGCAACCTTGGAGCTGTGCTCGTGCTCGCCGGCGACCGGCTGGTCGGCATCATGACTGAGCGGGACATCATGCGAGCGGTCGCCAGCGGCCTGCACGCGGACGCGGCTGTCGCCGAGCACATGACCAGAGACCCTGAGACCATCGAGCCCGACGACACGACGCAGCATGCTGGCGTTCTGATGATCCACGGAGGCTTCCGGCATCTACCCGTGGTCGAAGGAGGCAATGTGGTCGGGTTTCTGTCGATCCGCGACCTCATGCGGGTGGCGATCGACGACTCCGCACCCCGCGGCGTCTGAGCTGCGGAGGATTGGCCGGCTGGCTCGGGATTGCGACCGACGCGATGGGTATGCGTTCATGACGTTCCGGTGTCCACCCGCCGAGGAGATAGCGCGAAGCTCGGCGCCTCAGCGAAGCTCGGCGCCTCAGCGAAGCTCGCGATTCAACGCGCCCTGACCGCCACGACCAAGCGCGGCCAGCGACTGATCACCGCACCGAATCTCTTACTCGGGGTTGTCGGTGCCGAGCAGGGCCGCGTGCCTAGGGCACTGCGCCTTGCGGGAATTGACATCCACGACCTGCGAGCGCGAATATGACCCGCAAGCAGGACCGCTCGCCGTGCTCACCTTGTCGGCAGCAGCTCGAGCAGGCCGGAGAACAGCGGCGTAACGATGCGCGAAGGCGGCCATACGCGGTAAGTGTTGTAGAGCGCGCCGTCCTGCATCGCGAACACGCTCCAGCCTGCGCTCACGGAGACGGCTGACTCAAGGTCCGGTGCTCCCACCTCGTCGCCGTAATCGCGCAGCCATCGCGGCGCCTCGCGGATCAGCTGGGCCATGTCGAACTCCTCGCGAACGTCGCTCGCAATCTCCTCCGGTCCGAACGCGAAGCCGTAGTCGAACAGGAAGTCACTGCCGTAGGCGGACACCCACGGCACGGTCCACCCACGCTGCTGCTTGTAGGCGACGAGTTTCTCCGGCGGCGCCTGCGACATGCAGATCAGCGTCACGTCACGGTTGTTGAGGTGGATGACCGTGCCGCTCAAGCCGTCGGCGAGCGACGCGCACCCTGGGCACGCAACCTTCCACTTCTCGCCGAACATCAGGTGGTAGATGAGCAGTTGAGAGCGCCCCTCGAGCAGCTCGGGCAGCGACTTGGGTCCGTCCTCGGTCGCCAAGCGGTAGTCCTTCTCGACTGGAATCCACGGCAGCTCGCGCCGCCGCTGCGCGACCCGCGCGGAGTGCTCCTCGAGCTCGCTCTCGACCGCTAGCAGCTCCTTACGAGCCGCCTGCCACTCTTGCTCCGTCGCAATCTTCATCGGCCCTCCTTCACGTTGACCTAGTGCTCACCAAGACTTGGAGACGATGAAAAACTCATCGGCATCGCCTCGCACGTTTGTTGCGCTGTTGAGCGCGCCGAGTGCCCGGGTAAAGCACACTGGGATTAGCGCTCCCGCTGGGCGCTCACGCATTTTGCGAGGATGAGACATGGGCTTGAGGCTCATGCTCGCTCGAGGAGTGCCGATTCGGGTCAACTGATGCTGACTGAGGTGGCTGACGGTGTCTGGGTCCGGCAGAGTGCGTGGGTCTGGACCAATTCCATCGTGGTGCGCGGGGACGACGGGTTGATCCTGGTCGATCCCGGGATTGCTGGTTCCGAGCTGAACCAGCTCGCGGATGACCTCGACCGGCTCGCCAATCCGGTGGTCGCCGGGTTCTCTACCCATCCCCACTGGGACCACCTGCTGTGGCATTCCCGGTTCGGTGACGTGCCGCGCTACGCCACCGCCGCCGGCGCTCACGCTGCAAGCGAGGGCCGAGAGCGGGCACAGGCGATGGCGGCGCAGAGCGCGTCGGGCATCCCACTTGAGCTAATCGCACTCGTCACCGCGCTGTCCCCGGACAGCGAAGCCGTGCCGGGCGCGATCATCGAGCATCAAGCGCACGCGGTTGGCCACGCCGCAGTCCTCCTTGCCGACCGGGGCGTCCTGCTCGCCGGCGACATGCTTTCCGATGTCCTGATCCCGATCCTCGACCGTCGACGTCCCGATCAAGTGGGTGCCTACGAAACGGCACTCGCCCGACTCGAAGACGCCGCCGGGCACGTTGATTTCCTAGTCCCGGGCCACGGCGCCGTTGCCGGGGGTCGCGAGATAGCGGCCCGCCTCACCGCCGATCATGCCTACATCGACGCGCTGCGGCGAGGACAGGAACCATCCGACGCGCGTTTGGGACCCGATGCGGACTGGCTCTCAGGTCCGCACCAGTCGAACCTGGAGCAGGCCCGAACGCGGTAGGTCCTTCGGCGAAGTGAGGGGGCACGTGAGCGATCATCCCGAACATAGAATCGCTGGAATGTCGGATGTGAACATCAACCGCCCTACGTGGGACCTGGCTTCCTGGGGCGCGGCACTTGGCAGGCGCACGATGCGGCTCGGCCCGAGTGCGGGCGCCAGTGAGCTCGGAGTCACCCTCTACGAAGTCGACCCCGGCCGCGCAGTCTCTCCTTTCCACGTCCACCACGCCAACGAGGAGTTGCTGCTGGTCCTCTCCGGCCACCCGGCGCTGCGAACGCCCGCCGGCATCCGGCACCTTGAGCGCGGCGACCTGGTGGCCTTTCCGCGCGGCCCGGCGGGCGCGCACCGCATCTCCAATCCCAGCGAGGACGTCGTGCGAGTCCTGGTGTTCTCGACCATGCATTGGCCGGAGATCGCCGAATACCCCGACACCGGGGCGATCCTGACTATGACCGGACCCGGCGAGGGACAAGCCTTTCCCGCGGACACCGCCGAGCCCCGCGCGGAGGCGGTAACGCGTGCGATGGACGCCGCGCGCGAGCACGAGGAAGGCACGTAAGGCCAGTCACACGGGTCGACCCCGGCGCCACGCGATGAGAACACCGCTTGGGTCAACACATTTGGTGCGCGGTGGCCGATTCGGGGCACTTAGTAAGCGCAGTGCGAAGCAGGAAGGCAAGCCAAATTGATAAACGTCGAAAGGGAGATCGACATGAGTAAGAGCGCCACGCGCAATCAAGCCGAAGGCTTCGTCGATCGTCTGGCAGGTCGTGTGCTTGAGGCCTGGGGTGCCCTGACCGGGCAGCGCTCCAAGCAGGCAAAGGGCAAGGCCGCGAAAGGGCGTGGGCGGGCCCGGGGCGCGACCGGACGGGCAAAAAGAAGGATGAAGTAAGCCAGGAGACGCGCGGCCACGAAGGCGGCTCCCTGGTACGTCGGGCTGGCGACCCGCGAGGAGCGAGTGATCAGTCGCCTGCCCTGACGACGGTCCGAGCCGCGCGGAAAGGAGTAGTTGCTAGGTCCGGAAGGTCCGAGCTCAGTCGGCCGGCAGCCAGTCCTCGGTCAGCACCAACCAGAACGCAAGGCCGGCGAACTGCCGGTAGCGGCGGAAGGCGCGCTCTATCCCCTTGTCGGTGATCCGTGACCGGCCGCTCACACGCCGATACTTCGGCCGCGTCCACGAGTCGAGGATGAGCCGGCGGTAACGGCCGAGCATCATCATCATGTGGGCCATCGCATAGGGCCCCACGCCGGCGATCTGCAACAGGCGGTCCGCCACCTCTTGATCCGGGAGCGCCGGGTCATTTAGCGCCTCGAGGTCGAGCCGACCTGAGGCTACGTCGTCGGCGAGGGCGCGGAGATACAGTCCGCGGTAGCCGGCGCGAGCGACGTCGCGAAAGAATGCGTCGCCAGCCTCGGCGACCGCCGCGGGCGCCGGGAACCCCCGGCGCTCGGGGGCGCCGACCGCCGCGATCCCCAGCTCGCCGACGAGCGCGCTGACCATCCGTACGGTCGCTGACCACGCGCAGTTTGTGGTGCAGATCGTCTTGACGAGGTCCTCAAACACTGTCGGGCTTCGCAACATGCGCCCGGCGCCCGCGACGACCCAGTCCAGTGCCGGATCGGCGCCGGCGACGAGATAGAAGGCGCTGAGATCCTCATCTAGCCGGAGCATGTGGCGGATCTGCGCCACCAGGGCAGGCCGGTGCGCGGTCGGGGGCGCGGTCGCATCCGCGCCAGTGCTGAGCCGGGCGGATCCGGTGCCGGCGGCTGTGAGCTCCACCAGCCACGCACTCTCACCTTCCGTCAGCACGGTCCTCATGATCGTTCCGTCGGAAGCGATCTCGTTTGGCGGCAGATCGGCGACGCCGTGGGAGAGCAGCGTCCGCGCAAAGTCAACCGGCTCACCGCCCGCGCCGACGAGCTGGATGGCGGTCGACCACGCGGCCACCGCTGCAGCATACGCGGGACAGCTCTTGGCGTTCCGTACAGTGGCCGGCATGGACGGCCGCGGTGACGTCTCGCTGACTAACCTCGACCAGCCGCTGTTCGACGATGCGCAGGCGACGAAGCGGCACCTCGTCGAATACGTCGAGGCCGTGAGCGAACAGCTGCTTGGCGAGCTTCGCGAGCGGCCGCTGTCAGTGATCCGAGCGGTGCGTGGTCAGCGGCCGTTCATGCAGAAGAACGTTCCGAAGTATGCGCCGCCGTGGGTCAAGACGGTGACCATTCGGGCGGAGCGCACCAGGCGCGACGTTGCCTATGCCCTTTGCAACGACTGGCGAACGCTGCTTTGGTTCGCGAACCAGCGAGCGATCGAGTATCACCCCACGCTTGCTCGCGCCGGATCACACGGCTTTGTCCAGACGCACCTGGTGCTCGACCTCGATCCGCCGCTCGATGCCGGGTTCGAGGCCGCGGTGCGCGTCGCGAAGCTGGTACGCCAGGCGCTCGACGAAGCGGGTCTCGCGGGGGCCGTAAAGACCAGTGGGGCTAAGGGCCTGCATGTCTTCGTTCCCCTGGCGCAACCCGCGAGTGGCGAGGACGTTGCCGCGGCCACGCGGGCGCTCGCCGCGCGTGCCGAGCGCATCGATCCGCAGCTGGCAACGACCGCCTACGTCGTTGAGCAGCGAGGCGGCAAGGTGTTCATCGACGCGACGCGCACGGGTGGCGCCACCGTCGCTGCCGCTTTCAGCCCGCGCGTCAGGCCGGGCACCCCGGTTTCGTTTCCAGTCGCGTGGGATGAGCTCGATCACGTGACGCCGACGAACTTCACCATCCACACTGTGCCGGCTCTCGTTGGCGACGCCAACCCGTGGACCGATTGCCTTCCCGCGCCTCAGCCGCTATCGACCGATCTGATCGAGGAAGGCCGCGCGATTCCGGTCGCTCGCGTCCAAGCGATGCACGAGGGTAAGCGCCGTGCCCGCACTCGCCGCGAGCGAGCGGGCTCATAACTCAACTCCGATCGAACGCGGTCACCATCGCGGCACGTTCCGTTGCTCGCGTCGGGTCACGCAAGGCCGCCGCGGCGTAGGACCTCGCCCCAGGCCCGCTTTGCGCGGCGAGCGGAGGCGAGTCCAGCTCGACCACTTCGCGCAATGCAGTTGCGACTTCTTGCGCCGACTGAGTGCCCGGACCTTGATCTGCAAGAACCCACTCGTACAGCTCATCGGTCAGCGTCGGGCGGGGGTCCTCGTCGCCCGTGAGGCGCTCCCCCCACTGCCGCGAGAGCTCGGTCATGACCGGCCCGGGTTGAAAGTTCGTGACGTATATGCCCCAGGGTTCGACTTCGATCGCGAGCGCCTGCGAAACGGCCTCCAGCGCCGACTTCGTGGCGATGTAGAAGCCGATTGCCGGCGGGCACAACCCTGCCGCGAAGGTTGTCGATATGTTCACGATGTGGCCGCTGCGCTGCCTGCGCATTGCCGGCAGCACCTCCTGGATCAGCGCGATCGTTCCGAAGAAGTTCGTCTCGAAGTTGAGACGCGCTTGATCGACATCGACCTGCTCCACACCCCCGATCAAGCCGTACCCAGCGTTGTTGATCAGCGTATCGAGGCGCCCGTCGGATCCGAGCACACTCAATACCGTCGAGCGCATCGATGCTCGGTCGAGCAGATCGAGATCGTGTACGAATAGACGGTCTTCCAAGCCGTGCAGCAGCTCATCAAGGTGGGCATGACTGCGCACCGTCACGTGCACCGAGTGACCCGCGCGCGCCAGCGTTCGCGCGGTCGCGAAGCCTATGCCTTGCGGGGACGAGCACCCCGTGATCAGAACAGTCCGTCGCCCGGTCATGCCTCACAGGCTCCAGGGAGGCCCGGATGGACCAACGTACTAGTGGTACCGGCCCTTGAGGAAGCAGGTTGTGAGGATTTCATGCACTTTTTGGCCGTTGGCCGCCTTCTCGACGTCGGCTTGCGTCTTGTACCCCGCTGCCAGAAACTGATTCTGGATGCAGTGGGCGGCGAACTTCGCTTGTGTCGCGCTCAGATAGGAGGCCGTGTTATTCGTGACCTCCAGCGCGAAGTTGTAGTAGGCCGAGGAAGCGATCTGCGCCGACTTGGCCACATGCCCGGCGTTGGAAGTGGTCGGGGTGCCCGACGTGGTGGGGGTGGCCGCCGTCGTCTGCGTGCTCGAAGCCGCCGGGCTCGGCGACGTGGAGCCACTGCCCTTGTTGCCCGAGCCGCCACACCCCGCCACGCCAATCGCAATTGAGACAACGGCGACTACCACGGCCGGCGTGGTCGTTCGCATCATCTTTCTCCTCCTCAGGTCCGCGGCGCCCCGCAGGCTCCCGCTGATGCGGCGAGCTTATCCAAGCTGTTCACCGCGCGCTTACCGCGAGTTCTTGGAACGCCAGGAGGCGAGCGCGGTGGGGATCGTCTTCCGGCAGTCGCGCGCATCGTTGGTATACCGCCGCATGCCGGCCGATGTTGCTGATAGTCTGGCGCCGCTTTTTGACATACCGGCCGAATCGCCGAGCATCCGTGCCCGGCGAGCGGGGGACCCAACTGCGATCCCGATCGCGTGGGGCGAAGCGCCGCCCGTTGTGGCGCAGCGCACTGCGCTAGCCCGTCAGCTAACTCCGCAGGCTTCCGACCCGTTCGAAAGGGGATTGATGCAGCACGTCACGAGGCGTTCTCTGATTGGTCAGGCGCTCGCCGCCGGCGCCGGCGCGACGGTCGTTTCGAGCATCGAGGTACCCGATGTGGCGGACGCTGAGGCATCGCGCGACCCTGCATCCGGCTACGACCCTGGATATTTAGCCGGCACCGTGCTCAGTCGGAAGCCTGGCGACAGATTCGTGGTGAGCGTCGCGGACGGAACCAAAGAGATGATTCGGGTGGCCGATCGAGCCGTGGTGTGGAAAAAGGGGACACAAGGCGAGCTCTCACTCGAGCCCGGTGACAACGTGCGTGCCCGTGGGCTGCGTAGCCCTGACGGTGTCCTGGCTGTCACCGGCGCCTGGGTCGACATCCACAGTTTTCAGGCGAAGGTCGCCAGGGCCGAGCGTTCGCAGATCGCCGTTGAGCTTTCGCGGTGGCCCGGACGGCAGCTGCCGATTGCGATTCGCCCCAACTCCACCGTGGGCAAGCAGGGAGGCGGATTCGTCCGAGGACACACCTCCCACCTACGTGAGAAGGACGCATTGCAGGTCATCGGCTATGGCGACCTTGCAGACGGACGTTTCGTTGCCACGCGCGTTTTCGTGTTCGAGGGAGCCGATGCGTCATCGCCGCCCGGCCCCGAGGCCGCGCTTCCCTCACGCGACGCGAGCCAGGCAGCTCGAAGCGGGCAATGCCGTCACTACCACTTCGGGGTCACGAGCTGGTTTGACTGCTCCGATGGGGCGTGCGACGGCGACTGCCCACGCTGTAATTCAAACCACAACCAGATGGCATGGCCGCGTCTGAAGTATTGCTCCGGTCCTGGTGAGTGCAACGCCGACTGCGGTGGAAACACATGCGATGCGAGCTGCTGCACCCATCCCCGTCTCCCATCCGTGAAGTGCGGCAGGACGGTGCCGATCCATAATCCATGCAACGGGACATGGGTCAAGTGCGTGGTAACCGACTGCGGCCCGTGTGTGCGCTGCGTCAGCCCCTTTGGATGCAAAGGCTTCAAAACGGTCAAGTTCGACCTCACTGCCGCTGCATTTAGCAAAATCGCGCCGCTGAACTCGGGCCTTGCTGACGTACGAGCAACGACCTTCGGGCCGTGCTGACCGCGGCGCGGGGCCACCCCTGAAGCGACGGTGCTCGGCCCAGTTGGGCCGATGACAAAATCCTCAGTGCGGCGGTCAAGGAAGCCAAGCGTCACCCCGCCTATCGCAAGCATCGCTCTTCGCTCTCCTCAGGCGTCCCCGAGGACGTATGGCGCGAGCCCGATTCCGGCGCATGCATCGTGTCCTTTCGGGCCGGTTGGCGCGGCAGCGAAGAAGTGATCCTGGCGTTTGCGATCGCTAATGGGACCACAGAAGCCAGCTTTATCTCGCTGTCCAGCGACAGTTCAAGTCTCGTCGCAACTCGCCTCAGTGCCGAGGCCGATGGCCCTAGCGCCCTTGTGTAGCCTGAGCGCGGAGGCCGCGGTGAAGCCCGACGCACTGCCGCTTCCGGCGTTGCTGTCGGCCGCGTTCGTGGCGTTTGTGATCGAGGCCGACAACGTTGCCGAACAGCAGCTCCCCCACCGAACGACGTCGTTCGGCCACAGCGGCCAGCGGGGCGCGGTGTGGCTGACCTCGCTGGCAATGTGGTTTAACTGCGTGCGCGGTCTAAGCGACGGCGGCCAGCAGACGGTCGCCGAACTCGAACAGCGGCTTCGGATGGAAACGAACCTTGACGGAATGCGCCGCTGGGGTTACCGCGGCACCCGTGCGCGTGACGCGACCCGGAGGCGGATCGAGCGGACGGTGGGTGCGTGGGAGCAGACTTACGGGCGCACCGCCGTCGCCGAACTGCACGGGGCGCTGCTCACGATGGCCGGAGATGGCACCCGGGACGGTTCACCGCTGTTCGCAGGCCTCGAGCCGCCGGCGAACGGATGGCGCGCGCAGCTGTCACCTCCGCGGCTGCTGCCCTGGCATCCGCTCATCCTGCACAGAGGCGGATACCCCGACGGGAGCTGATTACTCCACCCGGCGATATCGTCTCGACGATGGACAGACCGCTCGCCATGATCGAGTTCCCCGCTGATGATTCCGACCGCGCGCGGCGGTTCTGGTCGGGTCTGCTCGGCGCTGATTTCAACGATCGCGACGAGGGCGAAGGCCGGGGTTGGCAGACACACGACGCGGATCCCAGCGTGGGGATCCACGAGCGGGGCACCGGCCCCGGCGACACGGTCTCGCTGCCCTACTTCACCGTCGCCGACATGGAGGCCGCCCTCGCCCAGGTCAAGGCTCTGGGTGGAAGCGTTGTCCATCCTGGGTCGCGCTGGGCGATCTGCCGTGACTCCGAAGGAAGCCCATTTGGACTTGCCGTCGGCTCCCTCTGATCGTTGCCGTCGCAGCTGGGGTGGGTAGCGTTCCCAGGGGGGCCGGGTCTAGGTCGCAGGGGAGCCGTCCGGCACGCCGACGCGGGTGGCAATGGCGAGCGCCGTGGGCTACCGCTCCGCAATCAGCAGCCTGGCTCCGAGTTCTGCTTCCGTGAGCTCGACTATGTCGGAGTTTTGCTCTCCCCAGCGGCCACAGTCGATGTCGGCGCGCAACGTGCGCACGGCGCGCTGCTCGACGACTTTTCCAAGACGCGCCCAGACCGACGTTCCGCGACGTACATGCTCGTGCAGGTATGCATTCGGGCGTCGCCAGTAGGCGTGAAAGAACCCGTCAACGCAGTCCCACGGAATCGGGACCGGCTGCATCTGTGCGCCGATCGCTTCGGCTCGCTCACGAAGACTCGGGTGGCCCGCAGCGAGGGTCGCGAACTCGGGCAAGTAGTCGCGCACCAGCCAGAAGCGGGAAAGGAGCTGGTTGTCCCACTGGAAAACGACCACGCGCTTTGCGACGCGCTGCATTTCACGCAGGCCGGCGATCGGATCTGCCCAGTGATGATCCGAGAGAACCGCCATCGCGGCATCGAAGGATTGGTCCGCGAACGGCAGCGACTCAGCTGATGCCGCGATGCAGGGGGCGGCGTCCGCCGGCCGTTGTGCTCGCATGACCGCGGAGGGTTCGACGGCCATCACGTCACGGTCAGCCGGCTCATACGAGCCGGTACCCGCGCCCACATTCAGCACCGTGCATGCGTCGCCAAGAGCAGCCCAGATGCGGTTCGCGATCCGCGGCTCGGTGCGCCGAACGCCGCTATAGGTCTGGCCTATCCGGTCGTACAGCCGGCCGCCTTGCGCGCCCCGGACGACGCTCTCGGCCGGATGATCCTGCATCACAGCAACTCTAGGAGGTGGACACAAATCTTGGTTTGGCTCTTACGCCATCGGGTAGGAACACCGTTGCCGGGCCTGATCTACATGTCACCAAGCGCCACGACTCGCACATCCGCGATCCCCGCAGTTCGCCCGGCAGACGATGTGGGGTCCGCTGAGCTCTTCGAGCTCTGGTGTAACAACGGTGATCCGCGTGCGCGCGATGAGCTCGTGCAGCGATTTCTGCCGCTCGCGCGCAAGCTCGCACACCGCTATCGCGGGGCTCACGAGCCAATCGAGGACCTCTTCCAGGTAGCAAGCCTCGGCCTAGTCAAGGCGATCGACCGGTTTGACGTGAGCCGCGGAACCGCGTTCTCGTCCTTTGCGGTGCCGACAATCCTGGGCGAGCTCAAGCGCTACTTCCGTGATTGCGGCTGGTCGGTCCACGTGCCGCGTGGCGCACAGGAGCAAGCGCTCAAGGTAGAAGAGGCGCAGCAGACGCTGACCACCAAACGCGGCCGCCCGCCCACGGCACCGGAGCTGGCGGAGTACATGGAGCTAAGCGTCCAGGACGTGCTCGAGGCGCTGGAGACGGCAGGTGCACACCACGCCGCCTCGCTCGACGCGCCCCACACCGACGAGGAGGGCGCCAGTGGAACGCTTGGCAGCCTGATCGGCGCCGCGGATGAGCGCTACAGCCTTGTTGAGGACGGGCTTACGATCACCGCCGCGGCGCGGGAACTGCCCCTCCAAGAGCGACGCGTACTCCAGCTGCGCTTTCTCGAAGACCTGACCCAGACGCAGATCGCGGAGCGTATCGGGGTCTCTCAAATGCAGGTCTCGCGGATCCTCAGACGAGCGGTCGCGAGGCTCAACGCGTTAGCCGACCCGGAGCGGACCGCGGACGCGACGCCCACGACACCGGGCTAGAGCCCGGTTACCAGGACTTCGCGCCGCGCCACAAATCGGCGCCGGCGCATAACGTGAAGCGTCACTGAGTCAAAAAAGTGGGTTTTCAACTCGCGCTGCCTTGGTAGCACTCGGCAGTGGGAGATAACGCTGAACTCGTCGATCTCGTCCTGCCTTGCGAGCTATCTGCCGCTAGGAGTGTCCGCGACGCGTTGCGCGCAAGCCCCGGTTTGGAATCGATGCTTGATGAGGTCATGCTCGTCGCGAGCGAACTCGTCACCAATGCGGTCGTGCACTCCGGGGCCGATGAGAGGCATTGCCTATCGGTCGTGGTTTCGCGGTCCAACAGCGCGGTTCTGATCTCAGTTCGGGATCCGGGCCTATCAGCCGATGAGGCCAAGATCCGAGCCGGCAGAGGAAGTGAGGTTGCAGGACGGGGGCTCATGCTCGTGGAGCGTCTCTCGAATCGGTGGGGAACCCAGCGCAATGGCAGCTATCTGGTTTGGGCGCAGTTGGAGCAAGCCCCGCAGCCGCCGAGGCGGCCGCCCTCGTAGGCTGGTTACCCCAAGCCACGGCGACGATTCATAGACGCGGCTAACGCCCCTCAGTTAGGCTCAGAGCGGCCCGACGTCGCTACCGGCGCGAGCTTGTTTCGTTGTTGGCAGGCGTGCGGAGGAGATGCAAATGGGAGCAGAGGACAACCTCGCCACGGTCAAGGCGGTTTATGAAGCGTTCGGCAGAGGCGACGTCGAGACGATTCTGCAAGCCGTTGCAGAAGACGTCGATTGGGCCGTCGATGCCGAGCCCGTCGGGCCCTGGTATGGACATCGAACCGGCAAGGACGGCGTCGCGAGCTTTTTCGCCGACATCGCCAGCGCAACGGACGTCCAGGACTTCGCCGTCGAAGGCATGGGTGCCAGCGACAATGAGGTCTTCGCCTTCCTGCGCTTCGCCGTTCGGATGAAAACCACCGGACGGGAGGCTGCCTTTCACCTCCATCACTACTTCCGTTTCGGCGACCATGGCAAGATCGAGTACTACCGCGGGTCAGAGGACTCAGCGCAAGTGGAGCGCGCTTTAGCTGGTTAAGCGGAGGCTCGAGGGTCTATTGAGTTAGACCAGACGCGGCCTGATAGTTGTGCACGCCATAGAACGTGATCTGCGGCGGCCCCGGGATGCCAACTTGCTGCGAGTACGGCCCGATCTTCTCTCGCGCTCTTTGACCCTCACACAGGACTCCCACGCCTCAGGGCGGGGGATGTCGACATTTCTAACCCACCGGCGCGCCGGTGACCGTGCCGGCGGGCCGGCGACCCGTCGGGTGTTCTTCCTCGCGTGCGGGCGCAAGGACGATCACTCGCTCCCCCGGCTCTAGGGGAAGATCGGGACGCGCGACGCGGACCTCCCGGCCCGTGGTTACCGCCGCGACGATGCAGCCGGGCGGCCACTGGATGTCGCCCACGCGACGCCCGCTCGCCGGCGAGTCCTCAAGGATGCGCAGCTCGAGCATCTGGTAGCCGCGCAGCGGGGTGCTCGGCACGTGAATCGCGGCCAGGGGATTCTCGACGGCAAACTCCGCCGCGACGGCGCCCTCCTCGACCTCCTCTTCGGAGGAGCGAACCTCGGTGGCCAGCGCGCGCAGCACGTCGGCGCGCGTTAGCCACCCTCGCAGGTGCCCATCGCGAGAGATCACGGGCAGTCCGTCTCGGCCGTAGAGGACTAGTTGGCGCCGTGCGTGCTCTAGGTCTTCTTCAGCGAACAGCGCTTGTGACCTACGTGACAGCGTCACTGGACCGACGAGGCGCCTCCACCGTGACTCCTCAATCGCCTCTCGCTCGCCTGCCGGCCTGGAACCAAGTAGCCGCGGCTCTGTGCCGAGCGGCTGCATCACCTGATCCACCGTCAGTGCCTGAAGGGCGTGGGTTGCCCTGGGGCGATCGATGTCGATGCCTCGCCGCAGCAGTTTCGTGGTGTAGATGCTGCCGTGGGTGATCCGCTTGGCCAGCTGCGCCGCGATCCCACAGGCCAGCATGATCGGAAGGGTCAAGGTGAAATTGCCGGTCATCTCCGCCACGCTCGCGATCGCGGTGAGCGGCGCCTGGGCGGCGGCGGCAAACACGCCGCCCATCGCGACAACGCCATACAGCGCCGGCGGGCCGACCGCGGGCCCGAAGAGGTGATTCACGATTACTCCGAAGGCCGTCCCTGCCGCGGCACCAGTGAATAGCGAGGGCGCAAACACGCCACCGGATCCTCCGATCCAGAGGGTCAGGCTGGCGGCGAGGATCTTGCCCACCATCAGCACAACCACGAACCACAGGACATAGTGGTTGGCGAGCACCCGGTCCATCACCGGGTAGCCGACGCCATACATCTGCGGCAGCGCCAAGAGCACCAGCCCCAACACGAGGCCTCCAGCCATCGGGCGTAGCCACTCGGGCCGCTTGCCCCACAGCGCGGCGACCGCGTCCTGGCCTTTGTAGAGCGTCTTCTGAAACGCCACCCCGATCAAGCAAGCGACGATCCCGAGCAGCGCCACCAGCAGGTAGGTGAAATCGTTGGTGACGCTCAGATCGTGTGGCACAGCCGCGAAGAACGGCGCGCCGCCGAAAAGCGCACGACTGATCACATCGGCCGTGACCGCTGAAAGCGCCGTGGCCGCGAGTGCGTCCAGTGAGAACTCCTTCAGCACGATCTCAAAGCCAAAGAACAAGCCTGTGAGCGGCGCGTTGAAAGTGGCCGCGATGCCGCCCGCCGCGCCGCAGGCCACTATCACCCGCAACCGTCCCTCGCTCATCCGAACCAGCTGCCCGAACGTAGACGCAAGCGCCGAGCCGATCTGCACGATCGGACCCTCACGTCCTACCGATCCGCCCCCGCCGATGCACACGGCCGAGGCGAGAGCCTTTACAACGGCGACCGGCGGGCGTATGCGCCCGCCGTTCTCCGCCACCGCCAGCATCACTTCCGGCACGCCGTGCCCGCGGGCCTCGCGCGCGAAGCGCTGGATCAGCGGCCCGTAGATGGCTCCGGCGATCACTGGGACAACGAGCACGAACCAGATTCCCAAGGACGGGAGATGGAGGCTCGCCGCGTGCCCCTGCTGGCCGAACGCTTGATGGCCAGTGAACACCCAGGTTATGAAATAGATCAGCTCGCGAAAGGCGGCTGCGCCCAACCCCGACCCCGCGCCCACCACCAGAGCCATGACCCCCAGCCCCAGCTTCGATGCCGCCAGCCAGTCAGAGACCCGTCGCGCTCTGCGACGCCAGTCGCGCGCATCAGTGTTCGAGCTGCTGCTCGGCGTTGCGGAACGAAGGGTCATCGCCGCTTGCGTGTGCGGGATCGACCGTCCCGGCGCCCGGCCCACTTGACCGCACCCGCATCGGGAAACCCTGACAGCAGCGCCTGAAGGCCGAACTCGTAAGCGGCATCGGCGTCGAGCTCGGCAAGCTCCTGTGCCCTGCCGGCCAGGATCGGGAACTCGCTGCGCCGCAGCGCCGCCAGTCGCCGGCGCGCGCCGGGTCGCGCGGCGTCGACCGTGAAGCCGGTCGCTTCAGCCAGCGCGTAGCCGCGTGCGTAGCTGACCGTCGCGCGGTAGATCGCTAGCGCTGCGGCGGGGCTAAACCCCCGTTCCACGAGCACGCTCAGAAGACGTTCCACCGGTTCTAGCGATGAAGGAGTCTCAAACGGCAGCAGGCCCAGCAGTTGAAAAGTGGCGGGCTGCGCTACCACGATATCCCGCAAAGCGGTTGCGAAGCGCCGACAGGCCTCTCGCCAGTCGTCGCTCAGCTCCACCCCTTGCAGCGGCTCCAGAAGGCGATCACCAATCGCGCTGAGCAGTTCGTCACGACTGGCGAAATGGTGGTAGATCGCCATCCCCTCAACGCCGAGCCTCGAGCCCAGGCGGCGCATGCTGAGGGCCCCGGGTCCTTCGTCATTTATCAGAGACAAGGCAGCGTCGAGAATCAGCCCCCGGTTTAGGGGACGCTGCCGGGATACGCGCGTAGAAGCCACTGAATGTGCAAATGTCATCGGCTCCTTTACAGTGTAAAGGCCGCGAAAGAACTTCGGCCCCGGTGCGGCGGACGCCGGTGCATAAAGCCGTCAGCGGCCCACACTGCGACCGCGTTCGCGGCTGCGGCTGGACGCTTTCGAGCAGGCCGCGCTTGCGAGCCTCCGCTCGCGTGCCCTGCGATCCTGTCGATGGCCTCTCAGGCCTTCATTTCGAGCTTGAGCTCGCACATGTCGACCGAGGCGCGTGTGCCTGGCGTCTCGGAGGAATCCATGGCGCTGAACGCTTTGCCGCCGACCTCCATGTCCTCGGCCGTCTCAAAGTACTGCTCCACCACGGCCGTACCTTGGTTCTCATCAAGAAGGATCCTGATCCCGGTCGTCGGTATGCCCTCTGGCGGTCCGTCGGACTCCTTGACACGCGCCAACAGTTCCTCCAGCCGCCCTGCGTTCACCCCTGTGAACCTGACAACGCGAACGTACATACGCTCCTCCTCTCGACTCGTCCAACACCACGCCCAGCCTTTGACGAGCTAATTCTCCGCCTTACTCGCGGACGTACCCCCGGGGCATCTACCCGCAAATCGCTCAGTGTTCGGCAGAAGCCTAACGCTCCAACCATCCGCGATCAAGCTAGTTAGGAATTCCGGGGGCCCAGCGGCCGCTAGGCCGATGACGTTTTTTGGCCGCGGACCCGCAGCGGCCGCGCCCGTAGGCTGGCTGCCCAAGCCACGGCGACGATCAGTGCGCCGACCGCGAGCGCGATCAGCGGAACCGTTTCGCTAGACGCCGGGCCCGAGGTGCCCTGGCTTGTGGCCGTGACCTGCAAGGAGTGGCCTGCCCTCTCCGCGAGACGCTGGATGGCCTGTACGGTGGCTTGACCAAGCTGACCGGAGGTCGTCGAGAGCCCCGCGACCGCGGCATGCTCGTCCGCAAGCGGCGGCTTGAAGCCCTCAAAACCGAATCCGTCCGGCATCACTACCAGCAGCGGGCCGTGGTAGACGAGAGAGAGCTCCTGGCCTAGGAAACGGGCGTAGGTCTGGGGCTGGCGCCAGAGCTCAGTCACGGACCCCATGTCGGTCGATGTTGCGACCACGGCCACGCGTATCGGGTAGCCGCCGCGGTTGGCCTTTTGCAGCAGACCGTCGAGCTGAGCTTGCTGCTTTGCCGGTATGCCGGCGTCCTGCGGGAGGAAGAGCGGCTGGGTGGTGAGCACATCCGAGGCGGGGTCGCCGTCGGCTCGGGCGGGCGCGGCGCCCGCAGCCATTGCGAGTGCCAACATGGCGACAAATGCGGTTGCCCGAGCGCACCAGCGGGCTAAGGCGCAGCGACTATGGGAGGAGGAGCGCGCCATGTGCCACTGGTCGCAAGTGTGAAGAACCGAGGTCCGTGATTGCTGCCGAGTCTACGGCGCTTGTCCGTTTGCGGATCCTGGCCGTCCTCGTGACGCTCGCCTTGGCCCTGCTGGCCGCTGTGCCTGCGAGCGCCGATGCGCACGGACCGATCGCGCCGGTAGCCTCGAGTTATCTCGCGAGGATTAGCCACGTGCCCTCGGGGCTCGAGGCGAACGTGGTTGATGGAGACCTCCGCATGTGGCTCCGCGTCCCGCCTAGGGAGACGGTGGTGGTGCTCGACTATCGGGGCGCGCCCTATCTGCGCTTCTCGCCCTCGGGCGTCTGGGTCAACCAGCGATCGTCGATGTACTACCTGAACCAGACGCCGATCGCGCAGACGCCGCCCGCGAACCTGGGACCCCACACGCCGCCGCACTGGCAGCTGGTAAGCAGCGGACACGACTACAACTGGCACGACGGCCGCCTGCACGCATTGGCGGCGGTTGCCCGGTCGCCCGGGGCGAGCTATGTGGGGGCCTGGAAGTTGCCGCTGCTGGTGGACGGCCGTTTGAGCCCGATATCGGGCGGCTTGTGGTACAGGCCAGGGCCCTCGATCGTGTGGTTCTGGCCGATCGTCGTGCTGCTCCTGTGCGTGGTTGCGGCATGGCGGGTCAAGCGCCCCGAGGTCGATCGTCTGGGATCCAACGCGCTCGCGCTCATGGCGCTGGGTGCGATCGCCGCCGCGACTCTGGGCAATCAGCTGCACGGTCGCCCCGGGATCTCGGCCTTGGATTGGGTGGAGCTGAGTCTGCTGCTTGCGTTCGTGGGTTGGGGACTGGTACGCGTGCTGCGACGGCGCGCAGGCTACTTCACCTACTTCATGATTGCGTTGGTCGCGATCCTGGAGGGAGCGCAGCTGGTCCCGACGCTCTTGGATGGATACGTGCTGATGGCAGTGCCGGCTTTCGTGGGTCGGGCTGCTTCGGTCATCGGTCTGGGGGCCGGTATCGGGTTGATCGTCATGGTTCCCCGCCTCTTCGACCAGCGCGAGGAGCTCGAGTCTCAGCGCGTCGATGGGCGCGAGGGGGAGGATGACAGCGCGCTGGAGCTCGCTTGACTCAGCGCCGGGTTGTCGGGCGAGTCGTGCGTGCCGCTGTGCTCGCGTGCTTCTGCGTGGTTGTGATTGCCGCGTGCGGAGGCACGCACCGCTCCGGCACAACGTCGACCATCCCCCGCAAGCTGCTGCAAGAGGCTCGCCCAATCGGCATCGGGCCGCGTTTTCATCCTGCGGCGACAGGGCCGGTCCTGGGAAAGTGCAAGCCACGGCTCGGGGCGCGCTTCGGCGCCCATGTCGAGGTCTTCGCGGCCAACCGCGTCGTTCTCCTGCCGGCGGGAATTGGGACGGCACCGCCCCGCACCTGGTCAGGCGGACGTTTATCGTCCGCGCGCTGCTATGGGGACCTGGTCACGCTTGACCCTACGGGGCTTGTGTACGTCCGTCAGGGACGCAGGCTCTCGTTATCGGCGCTCTTTCGCGCCTGGGGCCAGTCGCTGTCATCCACGCACATGGCTTCGTTCGCGGCCAGCGCCGGCCGTCGGGTCACCGTCTTTGTCGACGGGCGACGCTGGCGAGGACGGCCGGAATCGGTGCCGCTCTCGAGGCACGCGGAGATCGTGGCCGAGGTGGGACCGCTCGTACCGCCGCATGCCTCGTATTCGTTCCCGCCCGGCAGCTGAGCGCGTGAGTCTCGCGCGCTGTGCGTCTGGGGGTGCACAATGTTGTCCATGGCGGTCCGAATGCGTCTCGCGGTGAGACGGGCGGGCATCGGGGCTCTCCTCGCCGTTGCGCTGGCGGCACTCGGGCACGCCTCGATCGCCCGGGCCGACGGCGACCCCGCGAGCGACTACCTGCTGGCAAACCAGGTCTTCGTGACCACGCCATCCGGATCGCTTTCACCCGCGCAGCGAGAGCTGGTCAAAACAGTGGCCGCGGCAAATCGGCAGGGGTACGCGATCCGCGTGGCGGTGATCGCGAACACGCTCGACCTCGGCGCCGTGACGCAACTCTGGCGCCAGCCGCGCACGTATGCCCGCTTTCTGGGTGAGGAGCTCTCGCTGGCATATAAGCAGCGCCTTTTGGTCGTGATGCCGAACGGGTTCGGCATCAACTGGCCCGGGCATTCCAGCGCGCCTGAATACCGGCTGCTTGCAAAGGTGCCCATCAAGCCTGGGTCAAAAGGACTCTCGCTCTCCACCGCTACGGCTGTTCACCGGCTTTCCGGCGCGCATATCCCCGCCGCCGGCACCGCCGCCAGCGCGCCCTCTTCGGGCCCCAGCGCCGTCCTCATTCTTTTGATCGTGATCGTTCTTGTCGCGGTACTTGCGGCCATCATCGCCGTTCGCATGCGCGGACAGCGGAGGCGACCAGCCGCCGCGGACCGCGGACGCCGCCCAATCTCGATCCCTCGTCCGCTGCCCCTGGGAGTCCACGTCGCGATCGCGCTCGCGATGGTCCTTGGCGCGGGCGGCACGGCCGCGGCGATCGTCGTGACGCACGGCAACAGCGCCAAGCGCGATGCGGCGCTCTTTGGCTCCGGCAGGCCACCGACGCCCGACCAGCAAAACGCCGTTGTGACGCCTCCCCCTTACAGTTGGCCCGCGAGCAGACGACCGGCGCCAGGATTCCGGCTGCGGGATCAGGCCGGCGGCCCCGTGTCTCTTGCTTCCTATCGAGGGCGGCCCGTGATCGTCACATTCATCGATCCCGTGTGTCGCAATGTCTGCCCGCTGGAGGCGAAGGTTCTCGACCAGGCCGACCAGCAGATACCGCTCAAACAACGGCCCGAGATTCTGGCTGTAAGCGTTGATCGGTACGCGGATTCGCGGGCCGACTTACTGAAGGACGCACGCAAATGGAACCTCGTTCCGCAGTGGCGCTGGGCGGTCGGATCCCCTGCGCGACTCGCCGCGGTCTGGAAGGACTACAAGGTCTCGGTGTCCGCAAAACGCGTAAACGTCCGCGGCCGGACCATAACGTCGATAACGCACACCGCGGCTGCCTACATCATCGATAAGACGGGCCACGAACGGGCCCTATTTCTGTGGCCTTTCTTTCCGCAGGACGTCGAGCACGAGCTGCGGAAGCTGACCTAAGGCCAAACCGGGAACGTGCCCATGCCCCGACCTGCACCCGGCGGTTTGGCGGTATCTTCTGGCGTGATGCAGTTTCGCGCTGGTCGAAGGATTGCTATCGGGCGACTTGCGCCGATCGCGCTGATGCCGGCCGCGGCGTTCGCCGTCCATCAGCTGCGCTACTGGTTGGCTTTCGGGAGCCAGGCCGGCGCGGAGTTGCAGCGCCAGGGCCATTCCTATCTGCACTCGGTCGTCCCCTGGATCGTGCTGCTGATCGCGGTCACACTGGGCGCGTTCATGCGCGCTTTGGGCCGCGCGTTCGGCGGCCAGCGATCGCTTGCCCGCTACACGGCCTCCTTCGCTGCGCTGTGGCTGCTCTGCTCGAGCTGCCTGATCGCGATCTACATGACCCAAGAGTTCCTCGAGGGGCTATTCGCGACCGGTCATCCGGGCGGGCTCGTGGGCATCTTCGGTTACGGGGGCTGGTGGTCGATTCCGGCGGCCGCGGCCGTCGGCCTGGTGCTCGCTGCGGCCTTCCATGGCGCCCGTTGGGTCCTGCGGCAGGTCTTCGAGCGTTACGGGCGACAAGTTGCTCCACCCCATCCCCGGCCTCTCGCCCCATCCGCTGCGCACCTTATTGCTCTGCCGCGGCTGGCGCCGCTGGCGCGAGGCTGGTCCGGCCGGGGACCCCCGGCGCTCTAGCTGTCGCGGACCTCCCACGCAGTCAGAGGGTTCGCGGCAGCCTGCCGCCTCCATTGCATAGCTGACGAGTCGCGCGTTCGCGCCTGCGTGATCGCCCGTGTACTCCTTGGCGATGGTCTGACGTGTTCGCGTGGACCGTGCTCCAAAGGCGAGCAGCACTGAACGGTTCCCCTTGATTGAGAGGAGTTCAAAGCTATGAGCAGCATCTCAAGCGGCATGCGGGCTCGCGCCACGGGGCCTCCCCGAGGCTCGCTGCTCGCTGGCGCGCGTTCGTATTTCGCCTCTGACGGCCGCCGCACTCTGCAGACAGCGCTTGGTCTGTTGTGGCTGCTGGACGGCGGCCTCCAGTTCCAGGCATTCATGTATGGCAAAGGCTTTGTCGCGTTCCTTACAAACCTGACGGCGGGTCAGCCACATTGGGTCTCGGCCAGCGTGACCTGGGGCGCGACCACGCTTCACAGCAACCAGATCTTGTTCAACACCTTGTTCGCGTTGATCCAGGTCGTGATCGGACTGGCGGTTCTCTATCGCCCGACGGTCAAGCCGGCGCTGCTCGTTTCGTTCGGATGGGTTCTGGTCGTGTGGTGGTTCGGCGAGGCCTTCGGGATGCTGTTTATGGCGTCGACGCCCATGGGTGGCGCACCGATGGCGAGTCCCCTTACTGGTGC
>Ga0070741_10005451_pt1 | contig 28288 bp, 28 predicted proteins | sample Coa_R1_4_FD_66440 | JGI IMG/M metagenome (GOLD analysis project Ga0070741, IMG submission 66440) | Surface soil microbial communities from Centralia Pennsylvania, which are recovering from an underground coalmine fire - Coalmine... | ecosystem: Environmental > Terrestrial > Soil > Unclassified ... | reverse complement strand
TGGGATCGCAGCAACCGCGACTGCGTCACGGCTGCTGCGACGTGGTTGCTGGCGACCGGCTGGCGTCGCGCCGGCCCGAGCGCGCGTGATACGATAATCCCGTGGCTCGTCTATTCTTCTCAGTAACGTTTGCGTTCGTATTGACGACGCGCGCCTCGGCCGCGAATTACGACGTCGGCCCCGGCCAGACGTACGCCGCCATCGGCGACGTCCCCTGGGAGTCGCTCGCCGCCGGCGACACCGTCCTCATCCACGCGCGTCCCACGCCGTACGCCGAGAAATGGGTCATCAATCGCGCCGGCACCGCGCTCGCGCCGATCACCGTGCGCGGCGTCCCCGATCCGCAGACCGGCGCGCTGCCGGTCATCACCGGCGAGAACGCCACCACGCGCGCGCAGCTCAACTTCTGGAACGAGGAGCGCGGCCTCATCAAGATCGGCGGCTCCAACACGCCGCCCGACGGCACGCCCTCCTACGTCGTCGTCGAGTCGCTGCACCTCCTGCACGCGCGCAGCGCGTACACCTTCACCGGGCGCAACGGCGTCACGTCGTATCTCGCCAACGCCGCCGGCGTCTACGTCGAGAAAGGCACGCACGTCACCGTCCGAAACTGCGAGGTCGAGGACAACGGCAACGGCATCTTCGTCGCGTCCGCGAGCGACACCGTGCTCCTCGAAGGCAACTACCTTCACGGCAACGGCAACGTCGGCAGCATCTACGAGCACAACACCTATACCGAAGCCAAAGGTATTGTGTATCAATACAACCGATTCGCCCCGTTATGCAGCGGTTGCGGCGGCAATAATTTGAAGGATCGGTCGTCCGGCACGATCGTGCGGTTCAACTGGATAGAGGGCGGCAATAGATCGCTCGATTTGGTCGACTCCGCCGACCCGGTTCTCCTCGGAGATCCGGCCTATCAACAGACCTTCGTTTACGGCAATGTTTTGATCAAACTCGACGACAATCAGAATTCGCAATTCGTGCACTTCGGCGGCGATTCTGGCACCACCGCCGATTACCGCGGAACGCTTTATTTATGGAACAACACAATGGTGTCTTTGCGATCCGGGAACACTACTGTGGCTTCACTGTCCACAAACGCACAAACGATGGAGCTGCGCGACAACATCCTTTACGTCGCCAATGACGGCGCGCTGTTGGCGCTCAGCGACGCGGCGGGGACGGTGAGCTACTCGGGCAACTGGCTCAAGCCGGGATTCGTCGACTCGCACTCGGGCGTGACCGGCGCGGTCAATGACGCCGGCGGAAACGTCACCGGCGCCGATCCGGGATTCGTCGCCGCGTCGTCGCAGGACTTTCACTTGACCGCCGCGTCGAGCGCGCGCAACCAGGGCACGGCGCTGCCGGCCGCGCTCGCGCCGTATCCGCTCGACGTCGAGTACAAGCTGCACCAGCAGTCGGAGCCGCGGCCGATCGACACCGGGATCGACGTCGGCGCGTTCGGTTACGGCACGATCCCCGACGGCGGCGTGACGTCGGGCGGCGATGCGGGCGCGTCTCCGGACGCCTTCGGCGGCGGCGGCGGCGATGGAATGGTCGGAGCGCCGAGCGGCAAATCGACCGGCTGCGGCTGTAGCGCCGCTGGCGGCGACGGCAGCGCCACGTTCGCGCTCGTTGTGATCGCGATCGCGCTGGCGACACGGCGGCGTCGCATTGGCACCAAATAACGCCCGCGAGCAACTAAGATCGAAACTCGCAGTCTCACCATCGCCGGAGGTGGCTCGATGTCCGTTAATCAAACTTTTATGACTATCGTGCTCGCAGGATTCGCGTGCTCCGCGTGTGGCTCCAACAACGCTTCGAACGGCGGCGACGGCGGCGCGGGCGATCTCGGCCAGGCAGCGAACGCGATCACGATGGGCATCGGGCCGATTCCGCTCGCGGCGGGCGAGGAGCGCACGGTGTGCGTCACGCGCCACCTCGGCCTGACCGCGGACATCGACGTCACGCAGGTGGTCGCCACGCTGGCGCCGGGCAGCCACCACCTCGTGCTCTACCGCTCGACCGAGACCGTCGAGTCGCTCACGCCCACCGACTGCCAGCCGTTCGAAGGCATCCAGCAGGGCATCGTGCCGATCCTGATCGCCGAGAAGGCGTCGACCACACTGACGCTGCCGAGCGGCGTGGCCTATCACTTCCCGCAGGATCAGATGGTGCGCATCGAGGCGCACTACATCAACGCGACCATGAACGCGATCCAGGGGCAGGGCACGCTGGTGCTCACGCCGGGCGCGACCGGCGTCTCGTATCAGCAGGCCGACATCATGTTCTGCGGCTCGGTGCGGCAGCTCTCGCAGACGGGGATTCCGCCCAACCAGACCAACGTGACGCTCAATCCCGGCTTCTATAAAGGAGGCGGCGACGTCGATCTGACCAAGCTCAAGGTGTTCGCGTTCACCTCGCACGAGCACCACCTCGGCTCGGACGTGACGGTTTCGAAGTCGACGTCGGCGAGCGATCCGGGGACGCTGCTCTACGACAACAAGAGCTGGGACAATCCGCCGCTGCAGGCGTACGACGACGCGCACCTGCTCACGTTCGGCGCGGGCGAGGGCTTTCGCTGGCAGTGCAGCTACGACTCCGCCGACGCGGTGCCGAAGCCGACGACGACGACGATGTTCGGCACCGGCGCGCTCGACAACGAGATGTGCTTCATCTGGGCCTACTACTATCCATCGGTGGGGCGGTTCGTCGGCCCGACCGATTGCGCGTACCAGTAATCGCACACGCGGCTTGCGCGCGAACGCGATCGCGCATTTGATGTTGGCCCCATGAGCCACGAGATCGATTCCGCGATCGTCGAGCGGGCGGCGCGCGCCGGCGAGCTGATCGCGCCGCTCGCGGCGCAGCTCGAGCGCGAGCGGCGGCTGCCCGACGCGGCGGTGCGCGCGCTCGCCGACGCGGGCGTGTTCAAGCTGCTGGTTCCCCGACGGTACGGCGGTTCGGAGGCGTCGCTCGCCACGCTGCTCGCGGTGTGCGAGACGATCGCGCGCGCCGACGGCTCGGCCGGCTGGTGCGCGATGATCGGCGCCAGCTCGGGGCTGATGTGCGCGTTTCTCGACGACGCGGCGGCGCGCGAGGTGTTCGGCGACGCGGGCGCGATCGCGTGCGGCGTGTTCGCGCCGATGGGGCGCGCGACGCCGGTGGCGGGCGGGCTGCGCGTGAGCGGGCGCTGGCCGTTCGCGTCGGGGTGCGAGCACTCGACGTGGCGCACGGGCGGCACGATCGTCGAAGGCGCGGCGCTTTTGCCGAGCGGAATGCCGGACGTGCGCTCGGTGCTGTTTCGCGCGTCGGAGAGCCGGGTGATCGACACCTGGGACGTGAGCGGGCTGCGCGGCACCGGGAGCCACGACCTCGCCGTCGAGGATCTGTTCGTGCCGGCGGAGCGCAGCTTCTCGCTCATCAGCGATCGGCCGAAGCAGGAGGGGGCGCTGTACGCGCTGCCGTTCTTCGGCGTGCTGGCGGCGTCGGTGAGCGCGGTGGCGCTCGGCATCGCGCGCGCGGCGATCGACGCGCTGGCGGCGCTGGCGGCGAAGAAGCAGCCGTTCGGCGCGCGCCGCTCGCTGGCGCATCGCGAGCTGGTGCAGCTCGAGGTGGCGCGCGCCGAGGCCCGCGTGCGCGCCGCCCGCGCGTTTCTCTTCGAGGCGGCCGGGCGCGCCGTCGACGAGACCGGCGAGCGCGGCGCGGCGAGCGTGCAGACGCGCGCGCTGTTGCGCCTCGCCGCCGCGCACGCCGCGCGCGAGAGCGCCGCCGCCGTCGACGCGATGTACGGCTGCGGCGGCGCGACGTCGATCTACGCGCACCATCCGCTGCAGCGGCAGTTTCGCGACGTGCACGTGGCCACGCAGCACATCATGGTGAGCCCGACCGCGGAGACGCTCGCCGGGCGCATCCTGCTCGGGCTCGACGCCGACGTGTCGACGCTGTGACGCGGCCGCTCGCGGGAATGGTCGCGATCGTGACCGGCGCCAGCCGCGGCGTCGGCAAGGGCGCGGCGCTCGGCCTCGGCGAAGCGGGCGCGACGGTCTACGTCACCGGGCGCACGCGATCGCCGACGACGGGCGCCGCCGGAACGTCCGCTGCGTCCGCGGCCGGCGCGCTGCCCGGCACGATCGACGAGACCGCCGAGGCGGTGACGGCGCTCGGCGGCCGCGGGATCGCGGTGCGCTGCGACCACGCGATCGACGCCGAGGTGGAGGCGCTGTTCGCGCGCGTCGACGCCGAGGCGGGCCGGCTCGACGTGCTGGTCAACAACGCGTTCGCCATCCCGGACGGCCCGCTGATCGCGCCGTTCTGGGAGCTGCCGATCGCCCACTGGGACGCGATGCACTCGGTGGGATTGCGCTCCCACTACGTCGCCGCGGTGCACGCCGCGCGGCGCATGGTGGCGGCGCGGCGCGGGCTGATCGCCAACGTCTCGTCGTTCGGCGCCAAGATCTACGCGGTCAACGTGGCGTACGGCGTCGGCAAGGCGGGCGTCGATCGCATGTCGCGAGACATGGCGCGCGAGCTTCGGCCGTTCGGCGTGGCGGCGGTGTCGCTGTGGCCGGGCGTGGTCAAGACCGAGCGGCTAAAGCTCGAGCCCGAGCGGCTGCCGTTCGATGCGACCCACGGCGAATCGCCGCAGTTCACCGGCCGCGCGATCGCCGCGCTCGCGGGCGCGCCCGACCTGATGGCGAAGAGCGGCCAGGCGCTGGTGGTCGCCGAATTGGCCGAGGAGTACGGCTTCACCGACGTCGACGGCACGCGTCCCCAGTCGCTGCGCCGAAAATAACTGACCGCGGGTCAGTTATCGGCGGTGTCCGCTAGCGGACAGTCGGAGCGGGCGAGTGTCCGGCGGCGTACGGCGGGCCGCGGCGGGGCGGCGGCGCGGCGCGGGTTTGAGCGCGGCCCGGCGCTTGCTGTAGGAGCCGGCATGCGCTTCCTGAGCAAGCTCGTCTTGGCCACGCTGATCGCGCTCGGCTGCTTCTTCGCGCTCGCCGGCCCCGCCTCGCAGTTCCGCCACGACCTGGTCGCCGTCGCGGCGCCGATTCCGCGCGGCGAGCCGCCGATGATCGCGCCCGCGCCCGACGCCGGCGCCGAGGTCGCGCAGCTGGCCTGCCGATGAGCATTCGCCGCAAGCTGTTCTACGCCTTCATCGGCGTGGTCGCGGTGCCGCTCGCCATCGCCGCCGCGCTGGCGCGCCACTACCTCGCGTGGGAGCGCGCGGCGCTCGATCAGCGCTTCGTCGAGCGCGCCACCGAGGCGTTCCACGCCATGGAGGCGGCGACCGGCGCGCGCCTCGACCAGCTGCGCCGCGACGTGCACCAGGTGGCCCAGGATCACGATCTCTGCGACGGCAGCGTCGACATCAAGGTGATCATCGACGGCAAGAACGTGAACGTGACCGGGCCGGCGCGCACCGAGGCGCGCGTGGTGCACGTGCCGTCGTTCCAGGTGCAGAGCGGCATGCCGCCGCTGCTGCAGGATCTGCGCAGGCGCCATCCCGAGATCCTCGGCGTGCAGCTCGCCTCCGACGACAACGTGATCTACACCGACTACAAAGACGAGGTGAAGCTGCCGTCGGGGATCTGGGGCAGCGACCGCGCGCCCGACGGCGGCGGAATCTTCATCGCGGCCGGCGGGCGACAGTTCTTGCGCGAGGCGATCGACGACGGCGACGGCACGGTGCTGCTGGTCGAGCTCGATCCGCAGGCGGTGGTGCAGCCGGCGCGCGTGCTCAAGTCGGGATGGACGCTCTACCTCAAGCCCGACGATCGCCGCCCGTGGCACCTGCCGTTCGTCGTCTGGCACGAAGGCGCCGCCGGCGCGCAGCTGAACAAGTCGCTCGACGCGGCGCTGGCGTCGTTCGGCTACGACCTGCCGAAGGGCGGCGAGATGGCCTCGGCCAGCGACGGCAACTGGGTCGGCTGGCGGCTTTATGCCGCGCTCGCGTCGGAGAGCGACGCGCACCACCTCGCCGGCGACGCGCGGCTGGTGGCGATCGCGCCCGAGGCCGAGATCTACGCGCCGCTGGTCTGGTTTCGCGTCGAGGTGTACGGCGCGCTGCTGGCGTCGCTCCTGATCGCCGCGTGGCTGTCGTATTTCTTGAGCGGGCGGCTGGTGGGCGCGGTCGATCGCATCCGCCACGGCGTCGAGGCGCTGTCGCGCGGCGAGTGGGCGCAGCTCGACAAGCTGTCGGAGGACGAGCTGGGCGGCGGGCTCGTCGAGAGCGTGAACCAGATGGCGAGCGCGCTCGCCGAGCGGACGCGGCGCGAGGAGATCGAAGGCTGGCGGCGGCTGGTGCGCGTGCTGTCGCACGAGATCAACAACACGCTCGCGCCGGTGCGCTCGGTGGCGGTGACGGTGCGCGATCAGATCGCCGGGCGCGTCGGCGCCGAGGACGCGGCGGAGGATCTGCGGCTCGCGTTTCAGCTGATCGTCGATCGCACCGACGCGCTCACCGCGTTCATCGCCGGATACGCCGAGCTGGCCAAGCTGCCCGATCCGGCGCGCGTCGAGACCGACTTCAACGCCGTCGTCGAGGGCGCGGCGCGGCTGTTTCGCGAGGACGCGGAGAAGGCGAACGTGACGTTTGCCGTCGAGCTCGACGCGGAGGCGGGGCGCGCGCGCGTCGACGCCGGGCAGCTCGAGCGCGTGGTGATCAATCTCGTGAAGAACGCGGTCGAGGCGGTGGCGAGCGGCGGCGCGGTGACGGTGAAGACCGCGCGGCACGGCGGCTCGGTCGAGCTCACCGTCGACGACGACGGGCCGGGGATCGCGCTCGAGGCGCGGCGCCACCTGTTCGTGCCGTACTTCACCACCAAGCCGGGCGGCAGCGGGATCGGCCTTGCGCTGGTGCGGCAGATCGTGCTTGGTCATGGAGGAACCGTGACCGCCGAAGATCGTCCGGGCGGGGGAACGCGCGTGCGAGTTCTCCTGCCGCTAAAATAATTTTTTGGAGACGCCGCTGACCCGCAGCCCGACCATCCTCGTCGTCGACGACAACCAGGCGGTGTGCGACGCGCTGCGACTGCTCTTCAAGCAGGAGGGCTGGCGCGCGGTGCCGCTCAACGATCCCGCGCGCGCGCCGCAGGTGGCCGCGCTCGAGGAGGCGGACCTGGTGCTGCTCGACATGAACTTCACCCGCGACACCACGTCGGGCGCGGAGGGGATCGCGGCGCTCGAGGCGCTGCGCGCGGCCGACGCGCAGCTGCCGGTGATCTTGATGACCGCGTGGGGCACCGTCGAGCGCGCGGTCGAGGCGATGAAGCTGGGCGCGGTCGATTACGTGACCAAGCCGTGGGAGAACGATCGGCTGGTGCGCACGTGCCGCGCGCAGCTCGAGCTCGGCGCGGCGCGGCGCTCGAACCGGCTGCTGGCGGAGCAGAACCGCGTGCTGCGCGCCGAGCTCGACGGGGCGTACGACTTCTCGGCGATCATCGGCGAGTCGCCGCGCATGGTCGAGGCGCTGCGGCTGCTCGGCGACGTGGCGCCGTCGGAGGCGACGGTGCTGGTGACCGGGCCGCCGGGGACGGGCAAGGAATTGATCGCGCACGCGCTCCACGCCAACAGCCCGCGGCGCGCAAAGCCGCTGGTCAAGGTGCACGTCGGCGCGCTGCCGGAGACGCTGTTCGAACGCGAGCTGTTCGGCCACGTGCGCGGCGCGTTCACCGACGCGCACGAAGATCGCCCCGGGCGCTTCGCGGTGGCCGACGGCGGGACGCTGTTCCTCGACGAGATCGGCACGCTCGGCGCGGCGCAGCAGGTGCGGCTGCTGCGCGTGCTGCAGGAGGGCGAGTTCGAGCCGCTCGGCTCGACGCGCACGCGCAAGGTGGACGTGCGCATCGTGGCGGCGACCAACGTCGACCTGAAGGCGGAGATCGCGGCGGGGCGGTTTCGCGAGGATCTGTACTATCGGCTGAACGTCGTCGAGATCGCGCTGCCGGCGCTGGCCGAGCGCAGCGAGGACATTCCGGTGCTCGCGCGGCGGTTTCTAGAAGTGTTCGCGACCAAGAATCGCAAGCGCGTGGGCGGCTTCACCGACGAGGCGCTGCGCGCGCTCGCGGCGTACGCGTGGCCGGGGAACGTGCGCGAGCTGGAGAACGTGATCGAGCGCGCCGTGATCTTGTGCCGCGGCGAGCGCATCGGCACCGCGGAGCTGCCGCTGTCGGGCCAGCCGCCGCCGGCGGCCAACGCGACGTCCGGCCTGGAGGCGCTCTCCGACTACACGCTCGACGAATTGGAGCGCGCGATGATCAAGCGCGTGCTCGATGAGCACAAGGGCAACATCTCGCGCGCAGCGACCGCGCTCGGCCTTAGCCGCGCCGCGCTCTATCGGCGACTGGAGAAATTCGGACTGCAATAGCTTCCACCGACGGAGAATTGAACCGCCATGCCGCCGCAGACGCTAAAAAGATCAGAAATATTTAAATTTTTGAATCTATAAATCTGGCCGTTTGGCGTCTGCGGCGGCATGGCGGTTCAATCTCTGTCGTTCACTCGCAGCTTTGGTAGCAGTGGGCGCGGCAGTCGACGTCGCCGGCGTGGCGCTGTTCGCACAGCTCGAGGCACTCGGCGGTGGTGCTGACGCCGGTGCCGTCGAAGCAGCGCTGGCGGAGCTGGTGCAGGCGGCGCTCCTCGGGCGGCAGCTCGGACAGCGCCTTGCGCGTGCCGCCGTCGCGCAGGTCCCACTCGACCAGCCGCACCTCGTTCTGCGACTCGCGCTCGGCGAAGGTGCACACCTCCTCGCCGCAGCGGTGCAGCCGCGTCGCCGCCCACCAGTAGAGCCAATCGGTCTTGACCACCGCCTCGCCGTGCCGCGAGTAGTAGCCGCGCATGATCGCGCGCGTGAGCTGATCTTCGATCTCGATCTCGGGCGGCGCGACGAAGCTGACGGCGAGCGCCTGCGGCGACGCGCACTCGCCCGCCGAGCAGAACTGGCCCTGCGGGCACTCCTGGCCGGCGCCGCAGCGCGCGCCTTTCTTGCCGCGGCCGTCGCGCGTCGATTCGAGCAGCAGCGGCTCGACTTCGTTTTGCGGCGCGCCGAAGAGCAGCGCGAGCGCGGCGTCGTAGCTGGCGCGGCGGCGCGCGTGCTGCGCGTGAAGCTCGCAGCGCGCCATGCGCAGGCGCAGCCACGGATCGCGCGGGCGCGCGCGCACGTCGGCGCGAAAGCCGGCGGGGATCAGCTTCGGCTGCTGCGCCTCCAATTCGAGCACGCGCGCGATCGCCGCCTGCGCGTCGACGAAGAACGCCGGGCTCATCGGGTCGCCGTGCTCGGCGGGCCAGCGCAGCTTTTGGTACTGCTTGAGATCCCACGGCGGATGGCGGCGCGCGTCGACCAGGCGCTCGCTCACGTCGAGCGCGAGATCGCTCGGGCAGGGACGCGTGTCGCGCAGCGACGCGGTGTTCGCCGCGCAGCCGCCGGCGAGCAGCCACGCAAAGCACGCGACGCGCCACGCCGGCCCGCGCACGCGCGCTCCTACGGCGCGCCGTGGCCGAACAGCGCGACCACGCCCGTCGTCATCGCCGGCAGGTAGGTAATCACCAGCACGCCGATCGCCATGATGATGAGGAACGGCAGCGCCTGCTTGTAGAGATACGGCAGCGGCTTGTTGAAGCGCGACGCCGAGAGAAAAAGATTCAGCCCCATCGGCGGAAACAAAAAGCCGAGCTCGAGGTTGGCGAGGAACACCACGCCGAGGTGCACCGGCTCGATGCCGAACGCCACGCCGAGCGGCGCCACCAGCGGCGCGAGCGTGATGATCGCGGCGTAGATCTCGAACACGCTGCCGAGCACGAGCAGGAGCGCGTTGAGCGCGAGCAGGAACGTCCACTGCGAGTGAAAGTGCGCCTGCACCCACGAGACGAGCAACTCGGGCACCTGCGCGTCGACGAGGAACGCGTGCAGGCCGAACGCCGCGCCCATGAGGATCACCACCGCGCCGACGAGCGACGCCGACTGCACGATCACGCGCGGCATCTCTTTGAGCGGGTGCACGTCGCGGAAGACGATCACCTCGACGGCGAGCGCGTAGGCGGCGCCGAGCGCGGACGCCTCGACGATCAGGCCGCGGCCGCTCAGGATCACCGCGAGCACGATCAGCGGCAGGCCGAGATCCCACTTGGCGGCCCACAGCGCGGCGCGCACCTCCTTGGCGTCGAACGGCTGGCGCGGCGCGTGCGACGCGATGCCCGCGCGCATGGTGTACGCGCCGACGACCAGCATCAGCAGGACGCCGGGGACCAGGCCGCCGAGAAAAAGTTTGTCGGGCGCCACGCCGGCGACGGCGCCGTAGAGGATCACCGGTAGGCTCGGCGGGAAGAGCAGGCCGAGCGATCCCGACGCGGTGACCAGGCCGAGCGAGAAACCTTCCGGATAGCGATCCTTGATCAGCGCGGGATAGAGCAGTCCGCCGAGCGCGAGGATGGTGACGCCCGAGCCGCCGGTGAAGGTGGTGAACGCGGCGCACACGAAGATCACCATCAGCCCGACGCCGCCCGGCAGCCACCCGAACAGGCTCTTGTACGCGCGCACCATGCGCTGCGACGCCCCGCCCGCGGCGAGGATGTAGCCGGCGAGCGTGAGCAGCGGGATCGCCGGCAGCGCGGAGGTCTGCACGAGCTGCAGCGTCGCCTCGGGCACCGACGCGATCGGCGAGTCCTGGTTGAAGAAGAGCAGCATCGCCAGGGCGCCCATGGCCGCGAACACCGGCACGCCGAGGACGAACGCGATCACCGAGATGATCGTGAGCGGCCAGAAGAACGCGTGCGCGTGGTCGCCGCCGAACTTGCGGAACAAGAGCGCCATTCCGATGCACACCGCCAGGCTGAGCGCGCGGCCGATCCACTTGCCGGGCGTCTTCCACACGAAGCGCAGCGCCATCGCGCCGAGCGTGACCGGCACGATGATCTGGCTCCACCACTCGGGGATGTTGCCGTTGAGCCGCGTCGGCGAGTCGCGGTTGGCGTTGACCACGAGGTAGCTGGCGTACGCCAGCATCATGCACGTGACGGCGGAGAAGACGTCGCCGAACACCAGCGCCGCGGTCTTGCGGCGGCCCTCCTTGAGGAAGTTGGTGGTGGCCAGGCCGAGGTGGCGGCCGGCGTCGGTGGTGGCGAGCGCGCCGAGAAACCCGAGCCACAGCGTCAGGTGCTGCACGTAGACCGACGAGCCGGGCAGCCCCGCGCCGCGGATCGCGCGCAAGATGATCTCGAGCACCGGCAGCACGATCATCGCCAGCGAGATGACGACGATCAGCGAGCGCTCGACGATGCTGCCGTGCTTGACGGGCGCGCCGTCCTCGGGGTCTACCGCTGGGGGCTCGATGTCGATCAAAGGGCTTGACCCATTACCATTAGATGGTGGTTGACCGGCTGCGGATCCTTTATACGATGGTCAACCTTATCATGCGCTGGCTGGCAATCGTGGCTCTCCTCTCGCAGGCGGGCTGTCTCAAGAAGATCGCGCTGACGGCGGTGGCCAACACCATCGCCGAGCCCGGCTCGGGATTTTCGCGCGACGACGATCCCGAGCTGGTGCGCGACGCGCTGCCGGTGCTGATGAAGACCATGGAGCAGCTGCACGAGGCGCTGCCCCAGCACCGCGCGCTGTTGCTGGCGATGGTGCGCGCGTTTACGTCCTATGGAGTGGCGTTCATCGAGGAGCAGGCCGATCGGCTGCAGGAGTCCAACGTCGAGGCGGCGCGCGTACTCTATGCGCGCTGCCGCCGCATGTTCCTGCGCGCGCGCGGCTATGGGCTCGACGGGCTGGAGCTGCAGCAGCCGGGATTTCGCGCCGCCTGGGAGCGCGCGCAGACGCCCGACGATCGATCGCGCGCGCTGGCTCGTATGACCAGGGAAGATGTGCCACTCTTGTACTGGACCGGAGCGGCGTGGGGCTCGGCGGTGGGGGCGGCGAAAGACGACATGAAGCTCGTGGGTGAGCTACCGAAAGTGGAGGCGCTCGAGCGGCGCGCCCTCGAGCTCGACGAGAGCTACGAGGAGGGCGCCATCCACGAGTTCTTCATCACCTACGGCGGCGCGCAGCATCCCGACGAGGCGAAGCAGCACCTCGAGCGCGCGCTCGCGCTGTCGCATCACAAGAAGCTGGCGCCGCTGGTCTCGTATGCTGAGTCGGTGGCGGTGACGCGCCAGGATAAAAAAGAGTTCAAGCGGCTGCTCGAAGAGGCCGCGGCGTTCGACGTCGACTCGGATCCGGATCACCGCCTCGCCAATATCATTGCCCAGCGGCGCGCGCGCTGGCTCTTGTCGCGCACCGACGAGCTGTTCGCCGAATGAGATGAAAGGATCACCATGAGAACGCATCGCTTACTGGCTCTGGCGCTCGCGCTTCCGCTCGTCGCCGCGTCGGCGTCGGCCGAGGAGAAGATCAAGCTCGGCACGCTGGCGCCGAACGGCTCGCCCTGGCACACGCTGCTCAAGGAGATGGGCCAGAAGTGGTCCGACGCGTCGGGCGGCAAGGTCAAGCTGATCATCTATCCGGGCGGCGTCGTCGGGAACGAAGGCGACATGGTCAAGAAGATGCGCATCGGCCAGATGCAGGCCGCGGCGCTGACGACCATCGGGCTGCACGACATCGCGCAGGAGCCGCAGGCGCTCGACGTGCCGATGATGATCGACACGGCGCAGACGCTCGACTTCGTGCTCGAGCGGATGCAGCCGCAGCTCGAGAAGGTGCTGCTCGACAAGGGCTACGTGGTGATCGGCTGGTCGGACGTCGGCTTCGTGCGCTTCTTCTCGACCAAGAAGATGTCGTCGATGAAGGAGTTCGAGTCGGCGAAGGTGTTTTCCTGGGAGGGCGATCCGGCGTCGGTGGAGGCGTGGCGCGCGGGCGGGTTTCACCCGGTGGTGGCGTCGTCGACCGACATTCTGCCGTCGCTGCAGACGGGGCTCATCGACACCGTGGCGCTGGTGCCGGTGTACGCGTTCGGCTCGCGCGTGTTCGAGCGCGCCAAGTACATGCTCGATCTGCCGTGGGCGGCGCTGTCGGGCGCGACGGTGGTGAAGAAAGAGGCGTGGGACAAGGTGCCGCCGGAGCTGCGGCCGAAGCTGCTCGAGATCGCGCGCGAGTACGGCGGGAAGATCTCGGCCGAGGTGCGGCGCATGGACGCCGACGCGCTCAAGCAGATGAAGCAGCAGGGCCTCGTGGTCGTCGCGCCGGCGGACGTGAAGGCGTTCCAGGCCGCCGCCGAGCGCGGCTCGAAGGTGTTTCGCGGCAAGGTGGTGCCCGAGGCGATCTTCGACGAGGTGAAGCAGCTGGTGGAAGAAGCGCATCGCCAATCCGCGAAGAGATAGCGCGTGACGCGGCTGGGCGCGCTCGCGTTCGCGGCGAGTTTTTTCGTCGCGGCGATCGCGCACGCGAAGGTGATGCCGCTCGAGCGGCTCCCCGACGACAAGTTGATCGCGCTCGCGCCGCTGCTCAAGCACGGCGACGTGGCGCTCATCGAGTCCACGCCCGCCGGCGCGATGAAGCAGGTGACGCTGATGATGTACGTCGCCGCGCCGCCCGAGATCATGCACGACGTGATCGCGCACCCGGGCGAGTACAAGCACGTGATCCCGAACGTCACGCGCTCGACGTGGGAGCCGAGCGGCGCCGACACCGGCGTCTCGGCGTGGAAGATCGAGCTGCCCGTGAGCTCGTTCGAGATGGTGAACGCGTTCAAGTTCGAGCCCGGCCCGACGGGCGCGGTGTTCGTGACCTCGCCCGATCCGCTCGACGACGCGACCATCCGCTGGGAGTTCTTGCCGGCGTCGGGCGGGGGCACGGTGCTGGTGCAGTACGGCTACTCCGACGTCAAGCACTCGAACGCGCTGGTGCGATCGTTCCTCAAGCGCATGCCGGTGACCGAGCACGGCCTGGCGCTCGCCGCGCAGCTCCTGCTCGCGACCAACATGCGCGCCGCCGCCGAGAAGCGCGCGCGGCCCGGCACCATCACGCCGCCCGACGCGAAGGCGCGCGGGCCCGGCTTCGACTTCTTGCTCGCGCGCGGGCAGGTAGCGGTGCTGCGCTCGCTCGAGAGCGGGCGGCTCGGCGACGTGAGCCTGCTCGATCGCATGTACGCGCCGGTGTCGCGCATCGGTGAGCTGCTCAGCCGGCCGGCGGAGTGGGGGCGCTTCGTGCCGGGCGTCGAGGAGAGCCGCGAGCGCGCGCGCGGGCCGGGCACCGTCGAGTGGGTGGCCGACTTCGCGGTGCCGCTGATGACGTGGTCGACCGGCTGGGCGATGCGCTACGCCGAGCGCACGTACGAAGGCGTGGGCGTGTCGGGCGATCTCGCGGGCGCGCACTTCCAGTGGGACCTCACGCCGCGCGGCGCGGGCGAGACGCTGGTGGTGTATCGCGTCAACATGTCGCTGGCGCACTCGTCGCTGCTGGCGCGCAAGATGTTCCAGTACGAGCCGTCGCTCGAGCACGGCCTCAACGTCGCCTTCAGCCTCGTCTACCTGCGCGCCATCCGCGGCAAGGCCGAGGGCTGGTCGAACTAGCGCGCTTGCGAAAAATGCGCGGCGGGCCGACGCTGGAGCGAGCCGGATGCGCAAGCCGCTCGCGATCGCTTCGCTGTTGCTGGTCGCGTGCGATGCGACGCCGGGGTTTCATCCGCTCGACGGCGGCGCGGATTCGGGAGGCGGCGGCGATCTCGCGCCGTCGGGGAGCGACGGCGGCGGAGCGGGCGTCGGGCTGCACGTGAGCGGCACGCAGATCGTCGACGCCGCGGGAAAGCCGGTGCGGCTGCTCGGCGTCAACCGCTCGGGCACCGAGTACGCGTGCGTGCAGGGCAACGGAATCTTCGACGGGCCCTCCGACGACGCGTCGGTGAAGGCCATCGCCGCGTGGCACGCCAACGTGGTGCGCGTGCCGCTCAACGAAGACTGCTGGCTCGCCATCAACGGCGTCGCGCCCGCGTTCGCCGGCGCCAACTACATTCAAGCCGTCACCGACTACGTGAGCCTGCTGCACCAGAACGGGCTGATGGCGATCCTCGAATTGCACTGGACCGCGCCCGGCACCGATCGCGCGACCGGCCAGCAGGCGATGCCCGACCGCGATCACGCGCCCGCGTTCTGGAGCGACGTCGCCGGCCACTTCAAGGGCATGAGCGATCACGTCGTGTTCGAGCCGTTCAACGAGCCGTTTCCCGACGGCAACCAGGACACCGCCGCGGCGTGGACCTGCTGGCGCGACGGCGGCACGTGCCCCGGCCTCGCGTTCCAGGCGGCGGGCATGCAGGAGCTGGTGAGCGCGATCCGCGGCGCGGGCGCCGACAACTTGATCATGCTCGGCGGCGTCGAGTACTCGAACTCGCTGTCGGAGTGGCTCACGCACGTGCCGAGCGATCCGCGCAACAACCTGGCGGCGGCGTGGCACCTCTACAACTTCAACACGTGCCAAGACGCCGCGTGCTTCGACGGGCAGGCCGGGCCGGTGGCGGCGCAGTACCCGGTGGTCGCGACCGAGATCGGCGAGGACGACTGCGCGGGCACGTTCATCACCAGCGTGATGGCGTGGCTCGACGGGCACGGCGACAGCTACCTCGGCTGGACGTGGGACGCGTGGGGCGGCTGCCTGGTGCTGGTCACCGACTACGCGGGCACGCCGGCCGGGACCTACGGCCAGACGTACAAGGCGCACCTGCTCGTCGAGAATCCCTAGCGGCGCGGCGGCGGCGGAGCGGGCGGGCGCTCGTCGAGGACGCCGGCGTGCAGCAGATCCTCGACGATGGCGCGCTCGAGGAAGGCGCAGATCGCCGCCGCGTCGCAGAGCGCCGGTAGCTGGAATCGCGGCTCCACGATCGGTTCGCGCTCGTCGTCCATGGGACGCGGAATCTAGGCGCCGCCGCGCGCCGCGGCAAGGGCCGCTCGGCTAAACCGCGTCAAAACCGCCAAACGGCGCCCTTCAGGTCGAAGTAGAAGATCCCGCGCCGGCCGAAGGGAACCGTCGAGGAGCGCGCCGCGCGGAGGATGCCCATGACCGCGAGCACGGCGCCGCCGATCGCGATCGCGCCGCCGAACGCGAGCAAGAGCCCGCCGAACACGTGAGACACAGCCGTCCAGTTGAAGAAGTCGAAGCACAGCTGGCCGGGCTCGCACTTTGGGCGTTCGTAGCCGAGCGCGGCTACGCCGCCGACGATGATCCCGGCGCCGCCGGCCATCATGAGCGCGCCGCCGACGAGCAGTCGGTTGCGCGTGACGTCGAGGCGCTCGCGCACGCGCGCGCCGCTGCGCGACGGCGAATCCAGCGGCTCGAGGTCGTGCGCCCACTTGTACGAGCGCGCGCCGGTCTCGGTGTTGCGCACCTCCACGGCGGCGAGCGCGCGGTCCTGCCAGCGCAGCGCGTCGACGCGCGACAGCGTCTCCGACGGGACGACGTACTCGCAGCCGCGCGCGCACGGCGACGGCGAGAGCAAGCGCGGTGCCGCTAGTTCGACTTCGGCGGGTCGGGTTTGTCGTCGGAGGGCTTGGCGGGATCGGCGGGCTTGTCGGGCGCGGCGCCGGGCGCGGGCGGCTGCGTCAGCTTCTCGGCCCATTTGCCGAACGCCTCGGCGAGCGCGGCGCCGAGCCCCGCGCCGATGCCTTTGAGCACCGCGGCGGTCTTGGCGCGCGCCACCGCGTCTTCGCCGCCGAGCTTGATCTGCCCGTCGGGGCCGGCGAGCCCGGCCAGCTCCTTGAGCACCGCCGCCATCACCGGCTGCAGCACCGCGGCGGCGCCCGGCGTCGGCGTCGCCTCGGCCGCGCCGTGCACGCGCTCCTCGGCGCGCTTGCGGGCGTCGTCGATCGAGACCACCTCGGCTTCGGGCTTCTCGGGATCTTTCGGATCTTTCGGATCACCTGAATCAGGCATGGCGGAAAGAATAAACCCGCGCGCGCGGCGTGTCGACTCAGCGGCGGCGGACGCGGCGCGGCTCGGCGCGGCGCTCGGCGGGATCGCGCGGATCGATGACGTAGTTGAGCCGGCGATCGCGCGCGCGCCGCCGTTCGCGCGCCAGCCGCTCGGCCAATTCCTCGACGGTGAGCGGGCGCGGCCGCATGCGATCGGCGATGAACCCGCAGTTCTGGCACGTCACGATCTTCGCGTCGCCGAGACGGGTCCAGCGCAGCACCATGCGCCGCCGCTCGCGGCACGTCACGCACGTCGCGCCGTCGGGAAGCTCGGCGCCGCGCCACGCGCGCAAGTAGCACGCGCGACAAAGTCCGCGGCGCAGCCCGATGCCGTCGCCCGAGTGCGCGCGGCAGGTGCGGCAGCGCACGGCCTTACCGGAGTGTGCGTCCATCGCGTCCACCATCGCTTGCTCGAACACCTTGCACAACTTTTCCCCCGGGACTGGAGACCCGGGAGCGGGGCGTTTTTCCCCGGCAGCGACGAGAAAACCGAATCGCTGCGGGGACTGGATCCGGCGCGCGCCTTGCTCATGAACATTTCATGAGTGTCTCGCTGGCGGTGCTCCTGGTCAGCATGGTCGAGATGGGCCCGGCGGCACAGCCTCCCGCGCCGCGCGTGGTCATGGTCGCGCAGAGCGTCGAGGAGCCGGAGCTGGTGTTCACGCGAGTCGTGTCGACGCCGATCGACAGCGCGTCGGCCGGCGGCTCGCTCCTCGGCACCGTCGACCTGCCGCTCGGGCACGGGCCGTATCGCGTGTTCCTGACGCCGGCGACCGACGACGACACCGAGCAGGCGGGCGAGCTCGAGCCGCCGGTGACGTTCGCCGCCGAGCCGAACGGCTGTCCGCTCGCGGCGTCGCTCGAGCCGCTCGGCCGCTGGCTGGCCGTGCTGCTGGCGCTCGGCCTCGTGGCGACGATCCTCGGCTCGGTGGGCGCGGCGCGGCGGCCGCTGCCGATCGCGGCGAGCGCGGTGCGCCAGCCGGCGCGGCCGATCTCGCTCGTCGAGCGGCTCCTCGTGCTGGTGTGCTTGTGGTCGCCGCTCCTGATGCTGCTCGGCTTGATGCAGGCGCAGCACGGCCTGCTCTCGACGGTGCTCTTGGCGTCGGCGGGCGTGGGCGCGGGCGCGTGCGCGATGATGATGAGCGCGCGCCGCCGGCTGCTCGCGCGTCTGCGCTGGGCGCTCGGCGGGCGCATGGATCGCCTGCCCGACGGCACGCCGATCTCGTGCGAGGTGGACGCGAAGCGGCTGGTGGCGCCGCCCGGCCTGCGCGGCGCGGTGCCGTGGTATCGCGCCGATCTGACGGTGGTGGTGCCGGGCGGCGGCGACACGATCTCGACGGCGGCGCGCGTCGCGCTCGACGACGCGCTGGTGGACGAGGCCGCGGCGCGGGCGCTCCTGCGCGTCGCGCTCGGCAAGCCGGCGGGCACGACGCTGACGGTGCTCGGCCAGGCGCACCGCGCGCCGGCCGACGCGTGCTCCGCGCTCGCGCTCGATCGCTACGCGCCGACGCAGACGCGCATCGGCTCGACCCGCGCCGCGCGCGCGATCGTGGTCGCCGGCTCGCCCGCCGAGCTCGCCCGCCGCCTGCGCCACGAGGGCCTGCTGCTCGGCGGCGCGCTGGCGGCGAGCGTCGGCGCCGCGCTCTTGACGATGCTGTCCTAACCCCGCTTCCGTTGTACTGTCCCGCGCATGGATCGCCTGCGCGTGCTCACCCTCAACATCTGGAACCGTCAAGGGCCGTGGGAAGACCGGCTGCGCCTGATTCGCCGCGACGTGAAGGCGCTCGCGCCCGACATCGTCGGCCTGCAGGAGATCCTGCACCACGACACGCTCCCCGAAGATCAAGCGCAGGAGATCGCGCGCGACCTCGGCTACCACGTCGCGTTCGCGCCGGCGTGGCACATCGGCGGCGGGCTGCACCTCGGTAACGCGGTGCTGTCGCGCTTTCCCATCGGCGCGGCCGACGTGTTCCCGCTGCCGGTCGAGCCCGACGACGAATCGCGCGCGCTGCTCTACGTCGGCATCGACGCGCCGTGCGGACGCGTGCCGGTGTTCAACACGCACCTCACGTGGCAGCTGCACCGCGGCCACGTGCGCGAGCGGCAGGTGGCGTTCATCGCCGAGCGCGTGCGCGAGCTGGCGCCGATCGGCGTCGGCTTTCCGCCGATCGTGATGGGCGACTTCAACGCCGAGCCCGACGCCGACGAGATCCGCTACTTGAAGGGGCTCACGTCGCGGCTCGGGCGCAGCGTGTTCTTCGCCGACAGCTTCGCCGCCGCGGGCGACGGCTCGCCCGGCTTCACGTTCGCGCGCGCGAACTCGTTCGCGCTGATCGCCGGCGAGCCCAACCGCCGCATCGACTACATCTTCTCGCGCGGCCCCGATCGCGATCGCCTCGGCGAGGTCCTCGCCTCGAGGGTCGTCTGCACCGAACCGGAGAACGGCGTCTGGCCCTCCGACCACTTCGGCGTCTACGCCGAGATCCGCGCCGAGGGTTTGCCGAAGCCGGCCCCGGGGGCGCAGGTCCCAGGTTGATGGATCGAGTCCGCGCGCGCCGCGCCGCGTTCGCTCCCTCGGGCACCTGGGTTCTATTGTCCCCACTGCCTCGGCTTGGCCGCAAAGGGGTGGGGGACCGACTCCCAGTCGTCAGCATTGTACGCAACGCGCGCGATTCGTATAAGCCCACGCTTTGCCAAACGGTTTACGTTTAGCCGAATAAACGCTCGGGCGGCACGCGCCTCGCAGAGGGGGACGGCTGACCATGCTGCGTTCCGCCTCCACCCGCCTCTTCACCTTTCTGGTGAGCGCGCTCCTGAGCGGGTGCCTGGGTGCGTACAGCCCGCTCAACGGCAGCGGCGACGACGGCGGCGCGGGCGCGGATCTCGGCGTCGACGTGAACGCGCTCTTCAACGCCAACGTCGCCCCGATCCTCACCGCGAGCTGCGGCGCCTGCCACGCCAAGACCGGCGGCGTCGGCCCGGGCTTCATGGATCCCAAGCCCGACATGCTCACCACGATACTCGCGTACCCCGGCCTGATCGGCGCGACGCCCGAGACCAGCCGCATCTACGCCAAGGGCCAGCACGAGGGTCCCGCGCTCACGCCCGCGCAAGCGCCGGTGATCGCCGACTGGATCAACACGTGGAACGCGCACCAACCGGCGGGCGCCGGCGACGCGGGCACCGTCAAGCCGCAGATCATGCCGTTCAAGCCGGTCATGGGCCCGAACACCGTCGAGCTGGCGATGCTCGACAGCGCGCTCGCCGGCCAGAGCATCACCTTCACCGCGCGCATGGTCGGCACCAGCCTCGAGCTGTCGTCGATCACCGTCATCACGCCGAAGTCGTCCGGCCTGCACGTGGTCCACCCGCTGTGGGTCACGTGGGATCAGCACTACAACGCGACGCCCGATCCGATCGACAGCTTCTCGAACCTCGACGAGACCGTGCCGGCGTCGAGCACCACGCCGCTCGGCCCGGGCACGCTCATCCTGCCAAACTTTCAGAGCGGCTTCATGGTCAACGTGGTCTTCAACTTGATCGAGGCGAAGGCGGTCGCGGTTCCCGACGGCGGAACGGTGGCGGGCGGCGGCTGCAAGAACGTCGCGGGCTTCATCGCCTCGGCCAAGCCGACGCTCTCCGGCGTCTGCGCCAACTGCCACGCGCAGAACGGCAACAGCGCGGCGGGCGCCTTCAGCCTGCTCACCATCAATCAAGCGGGCGGCGACGCGCAGGCGTGCGCTTCGACGCTCGGCGAGATCGACACCACGACTCCCGCGAACAGCCGGATCTACACGTACACCGACCCGGCGTCGGGGATCGCGCATCCGTACAAGTTCCAGCAGAAATCGTCGTTCGCGGACAACTGGATCACCACCGAGCAGTAACGGGAGCGAGGACCGACATGCGCAAGAACATCATTCCCTCCCTGGTCGCAGTCGCCCTGGCGGGATGCCTCGGCAGCGCTCCGACGGGAACCGGTCAGCCGGGCGGAAATCCGGGCGGCAACAATCCCGGTCCGGGCAACGGCAACAACCCGGCGCCCGCTCCCGGCCCGTCGACGCCGGCGGAAGATCCGGCGCTGGCGGCGCGCACGGTCGACTACGGCCAGGCGCTGCGCACCGCCGCGATCAAGCTCACCGGCGATCTGCCGACGATGACCGAGATCGCCGGCGTGACCGACGCGACGTCGTACGGCGCGCAGGTCGACAAGTACCTCGCCGATCCGCGCTTCGCGCGCCAGCTCATCTTGTACTTCCGCGATCTGATGAAGCTCGGCGGAACCAAGGCGTTCGAGACCGCGCCCACGTTCGCCGCCGAGCTGGTCGTGAACGATCGCCCGATCACCGATCTCTTCACCGCGACCACCAACACGTGCCCGACGTTCGACGCCACGATGGGCAAGTTCACCGACGCGTCGTGCACGCCCGCGAACGGCGCCGCCACCGTCGGCGTGCTGACCGACCCGGGCGCGATGCAGCAGTTCTACTCCAACATGGCGTTCCGCCGCGTGCGCTGGGTGCAGGAGTCGTTCGTGTGCACCAAGTTCCCCGCCGAGTACTCGGCCAACCCGGTGACCAAAGGAAACGGCCAGTACGTCTCGCCGTGGCCGTTCACCTCGATCACCGGCGGCACCGACAAGACGATCGCGCCGATCAACTTCCAGGACACGTCGTCGGTGGTCTGCGCCAACTGCCACACGACGATGAATCACATCGCGCCGCTGTTCGCCAACTTCGACATGAACGGCGCGTACCAGACGACGATCCAGGTTCACACGCCGACGCCGATGGCGCCGATCACCAAGCTCTCCGACTGGCTGCCGATGGGCGAGACGCTCTCGTGGCGCTATCAGCAGCCGGTGACCGATCTGACCTCGCTCGGCGCGGCGATGGCGAAGGATCCCGACGTCGCCGACTGCCAGGTGGCGCGCGCGTGGAACTGGGCGATGTCGAAGACCGACATCGTCGGCGATCTCGCCACCGTTCCGACGAGCGTGATTCAGACGTACGAGACGCAGCTCGCGGGCAACGGTTACAAGCTCAAGCCCGTGCTTCGCGCGATGTTCACCAGCGACGACTTCGTGAAGTTCTAGGCCCGTGCGGAGGAGTGATGCCATGTTTCGCAAGCTGAGCCTCCTGTTCCTCGTCGGTGTCGCGGGCTGCCTCGGCGGAGGCCCGGCGCCGAATCCGAATCCGGGGCCGACGCAGCAGCAGCCGGATCCCAACGCCGACACCGGCCCGCTGCTCGGCATCGCGCCGGGCGGCACGTCGGGCGGCGTCGACAACACCTTCAATCACGATCTCGACAACCCCGATCCGTTCGCGATCCTCGATCGCATCCAGCAGCAGGGCCCGCCCGAGATCTCGACGCGCATGCACTCCTGCCAGAAGCTGAAGTACGCGACGCTCGGCAACGTGCTCAAGGATCTCGGCGTCAATCTGGGCGCGCAGTCCACGCCGCCGTCGGCGGGGCAGCTCTACGCGGGCGGCGCGCAGGCGATGGGCGGGCCGAACTACGGCGCGCGCGTGGCCGAGACCATCGAGCTCACCGCCGCCGGCGCGACCAAGCTGTTCGACATCTTCTCGCAGGCGGCGCAGGAGATCATCACCGCGATGCCGATGACGACGAGATGTATGGGCACCAATATGTTCGATGCGTCGAACCACTGCACGGCGGCGGGCATCACCTGCCTGCAGGGCGCGCCGGCGTCGCAGGCGCAGCTCGACCTGTGCAACCAGGCGCTCACCGAAGGCTCGACGCCGCAGATCAGCCAGACGATTGCCGTGGCCTCGATTCTCGCGGCCGCGCACACGTGTGAATGAACCAGACGAGGCGAGGAGAGAACCATGAAACGTCGCTACCTTGATCTCCCGGACCACGCTCGTCGGGATTTCATCAAGTGGACCATCGGGCTCGGCGCCGCTCTCGGCCTGCGCCCGTGGAAGGTGTTCGAGGTCAACGAGAGCCTCGTCGGGCCCGCGATCGCGCAGTCGGCGGCGTGCTCGTCGGTGAATCGCTTCGTCGGCAACATCATGGGCAACGGCGGCTTCGCGTGGATGACGCAGCTGTGGCCGTTCCCCGAGATCGCGACCAAGCCGGGCGCGGCGTTCTACGCCACCGGCCAGGCGACCGCGCAGGCGGCCGACACCGGCGACAAGCCGTTCATGCTGTCGCCCGCCGCGCCGAAGCTCGCCGGCAAGCGCATGACCGGCTTCATCTGCGGCACCAACGAGACGCACACGCAGCGGCCGACCTCGTCGACCACCGTCGGCACCGGCGTCGGCATGTTCGCCGCCGTGGCCGCGCTGCAGACCGCCGCGCCGACGCTCGTGCCGTCGATCGGCATCGGCATGCTGCCGTACGGCACCGCCGCGGGCGCGCCGGCGATCGCGTCGGTGGCCGGCCCGTCGGGCATGGTCGATCTGTTCAACAGCGCCTCGTCCACCGCCGGCGGCGCGCTGGTCAAGCAGCAGGACGCCTCGCTCTTCGAGGCCTACTACAAAGCCAACCTGTCCCTGCACCGCGCCGCCGCGCGCCCGACGATGACGCGCGGATTCTTGACCGGAAAAGTCGCCGCCAACCTGCTCGGCAAAAATCTCGCCGCGCAGCTCACGCCGAGCGCCGACGACTACACGCGCTACGGCGTCTCGAGCAGCACGCCGTCGAAGCTGATGGCGATCGCGCAGGTGCTCATCACCACCGTCAAGGCGTTCAAGCTCAACCTCACCAACGCCGTGCTTTTGCCCGGCATGAGCGACGATCCGCACGGCGCGTTCGGCGACATGAACAACCTGACGATGACCGCCCAGACGCTCGGCAAGATCTGGGACGGCTTCATGAACGACCTCATGAACGAGCCCGATCCGATGTGCGCGGGCATGAAGATCGGCGACAACGTGGTCATCACGTGGAGCGGCGATACGCCCAAGGATCCGAACACGCCGAGCGGCTGGCCCGACGGCACGCCCAACAACTCGAACTGGATCTTCGCGCTCGGCGCCGGGCTGCTCAAGTCGGGTTGGTTCGGCCAGGTCAAAGGCGACGGCTCGGTCACGACGTGGAATCCGACCACGGGCGCCGATATGACCGGCGGCACCTCGGCGTCGATGTCGGGGCCGGCGGGTGCGGCGGTGCTGTACGCGGTTTGCAAAGGCGACATGCGGCGAGTGCAGGACTTCTATCGCGGCGTGGGAATCGATGGAGTGATCAACGCGAAGCAGATGTAACGAGCGAGCGTCCACTCCGCGCAACCTTTAGGGCGGCGCGGGACGGCAGGCGAACCCCCCTCCGCTTGCCGTCCCGCGCTTTTTTTCTTCGCAGCGAACCTGTTACAACGCTCGAATGAAAGCGATCGTGATTCGCGAAGCCGGCGGCCCCGAGCGCCTGGAGCTCGCCGATTGGCCGTCGCCGCAGCCGGGCGCCGGCCAGGTGCTGGTTCGCGTCGCAGCCTGCGGCGTCTGTTATCGCGACCTGCTCGATCGCGAAGGCAAATACCCGTTCATGAAGCGCCCGGTGGTGACCGGCCACGAGTGGGCCGGCGAGATCGTCGCGATCGGCGCCGGCGTGCGGCAATTTGCCGCAGGCGATCGCGTGGCCACTACGCACCGTCCGGCGTGCGGCGAGTGCGCGCCGTGCCGCGCCGGCGACGAGACGCACTGCCAGACGGCGATGGCTTCGTACGGCCTCACCGTCGACGGCGGCTACGCGGAAGAGGTGCTGGCGTGGGAGTCGTCGCTGGTGCGCGTGCCCGACGCCGTGCCGCTCGACGGCGCGGCGTTCCTCCACTGCACGGCGGCGGTGGCGCTGCGCGCGCTGCGCCACCACGCGCGGCTCGCCGCGGGGCAGACGGTGGTGATGACCGGCGCGACCGGCGGCGTCGGCGTGCACGCGCTGCAAGTCGCCAAGCTGCTCGGCGCGCGCGTCGTGGCGGTGACGTCGAGCGCCGCCAAGGTGGAGGCGCTGCGCGCGCTCGGCGCCGACGACGTGCTGGTCGCGCCCGACGGCAACTTCCACAAAGAGGCGCTCGCGCGCACCGGCGGCGCGGACGTGGCGCTCGAATTGGTCGGCGGGCCGACGTTCAACTCGTCGCTGCGCTCGCTGCGCCTCGGCGGCCGCCTGGCGCTGGTCGGCAACGTCACCGCGTCCTCGCTCGAGGTCAACCCCGGCTACTTGATCGTCCGCGAGATCGCCGTATGCGGCTCCTCGTCGGCGACGCGCGCCGAGTTGTCCGAGGTCCTCGCGTGGGCCGCCGCCGGCAAGCTGCGCCCGATCATCGCCGATCGCCTGCCGCTCTCCGCCGCGCGCGACGCGCAGGCGCGGCTCGCGCAAAAAGGCGTCGTCGGGCGGATCGTGCTCGTGCCGGGCCAGCCGTCGTGAGCGCGCCCGACGTCGTCATCATCGGCGCCGGCCTCGCCGGCCTGACCGCCGCGCGCACGCTCGCCGCCCGCGGCCGCTCGGTGGTCGTGCTGGAGGCGCGCGATCGCGTCGGCGGCCGCACGTACACCAAACAGATCAACGGCGTTCATTACGATCTCGGCGGGCAATGGCTCGGCCCGACGCAACGACGAATGCTCGCGCTTTGCAAAGAATTGGATATCGAAACCTTCCCGCAATACATAACCGGCCGCCGCGTGCTCGAGGTGCGCGGCAAACGCTCGACCTATAAAGGCACCATTCCCTCGGTTTCGATCTGGAACCTGTTGGCGCTGCACCGCACGATGAGCCGCGCCGAGCGCCTGCGAAAAACCGTTCCGCTCGACGGGCCGGCGCGCGCCGCCAAGGCCGCCGAGTGGGACGCGATGACCGTCGAGACCTGGAAGCGCGAGACGATTCCATTTCGCGACGGCCGCGAGTTGTTCGATATCGCGGTGCGCACTGTATTCGGCGCCGAGCCCGCCGAATTATCGTTATTGCACTTCCTGTTCTATTTGAATTCGGGCGGCGGTTTCGAATCCTTGGTCGAAACCAATGACGGCGCGCAGCAAACGCGCTTCGTTCCCGGCGCGCAATCGGTGGCGATTAAAATGGCCGCGCAGCTCGGCGAGCGCGTGATTTTGAATGCGCCCGTCGAATCGATCTCACAAACCAGCGACGGTGTAATCGTCAAAGCGGCGAGCGGCGAATATCGCGCGGCGCACGCGATATTGGCGATTCCGCCGGCGCTCGCCGCGCGTTTGCGTTATTCGCCCGAATTGCCGGTCTTGCGCGATCAATTGACGCAGCGGTTTCCCATGGGCGCCACCATCAAAGCGGTGGCCACGTACGATCGCCCGTTCTGGCGCGAAGACGGATTGTCGGGCGAGGCGATCTCGACGGAGGGGCCGGTCACCGCGACGTTCGACGACACCAGCCACGACGGCGCGCGGCCGGCGCTGCTCGGCTTCATCGTCGGCAAGGAGGCGCGCACGTGGGGCGCGCGCCCGGAGGCCGAGCGGCGTGCGGCGGTGATCGCGTCGTTCGCGCGCTTCTTCGGCAAGGCCGCCGAATCGCCGACCGGCTATTTCGATCACGACTGGTCGAACGAGACGTATACGCGCGGCTGTCCCGTCGGCGCGCTGCCGCCCGGCGCGTGGACGCTGTTCGGCGCGGCGTGGCGCGCGCCCGTCGGCCGGCTGCACTTCGCCGGCACCGAGACCGCGTCCGAATGGAACGGCTACATGGAGGGCGCGGTCGAATCGGGCGAGCGCGCCGCCGCGGAGATTGAATCGCCATGAATCGATTCGAGGGCGGTTGTCATTGCGGCAATTTGAAAATCGTCTTCGAATCGGCGCGCGCCGCCGCTGAGCTGCCGGTGCGCGCGTGCGGCTGCCCGTTCTGCCGAGCGCACGGCGCGCTGTCGATCTCCGATCCCCAAGGCCGCGTCACGTTCACCGCGCGCGATCCGGCGCTGGTGAATCGTTATCGTTTCGCATTCAAAACCGCCGATTTCCTGATTTGCCGTCAATGCGGCGTCTACGCCGGCGCGGCGATCGAGACCGCGCGCGGCGCGTTCGCCATCGTCAACGCGCGCGCCCTCGACGGCGCCGCCGACTTCACGCAGGCCGCGCGCGAGATCAGCTACGACGCCGAGAACGCCGAGGAGCGCATCGCCCGCCGCGAGCGCAACTGGACTCCACTCGTCGATCGAGCGCGTTGACGTCGAGCTCGCGGCGTCAGCCGGGCGGCACGGTGCAATTGCCCAGCTCCGAATAACAAAATTTCTCGACGCAAAATCCCTTCAGGCAGTCGGCGTCGTGCGCGCACGGCTGGCGCTCGCACTGTCCGCTCGCGTTGCACTGGAGGTTGTCGGCGCACGGCGGCGGGCAGGCGACGTTCATCGGCGCGGGCTCGGGCGGCGCGCAGAAGAACATCGACGGCGGGCAGTCGTTGATCGCGCGGCAGCAGCCGGGCGGCGCGCACGTCGGCGTCGGGCACGGCTTGGGCGGCGTGAGCATGTCGCGGCAGCCGTTGAACTGCGGCGTGCAGCTGCAGAGCACGCAATAGTCGGCGGCGCAGTCGAAGCGCGCCTTGCAGAGCGCCTCGCCGAGCGTGAAGCAGGGGAACTTGAGCTGGCAGGTGCCGTCGTGCAGCTTGGAGACGCCGGCCTTCTCGCGCTGGCACTCGTTGTAGTAGTTGTTCTGATCGCAGCCGCACATCGCCTTGGTCGCCGGCCCGCACGAGGCCGGCTCGGCGACGCAGACTCCGCCGTCGCCGCCGCACGCGCCCGCCGGCGTCTCGCAAAACGATCCCGCCGGGCAGGTCACGCCCGCGCCGCACGCCGCGCCGACGCCGACCGCCAGGTCGTCCGCCGCCGCCAGATCATTCGCGCCGCCGCCGCCGGGCTCATCCGCGCAGCCCGCGATCGCCGCGATCAAAATCAGCGCGCGCCACATATGAGCGCGATGATCGCCGAACGCGCGCCGCAAGCCAAGCACCGCACGACGCCCGCCGTCGCGCGACATTGCTGCCGCGACTCGCCCGCGCGCAATATCGCTACGTCCGCAACTTGTCACGGCCGACGGCAGTGGCTCGGCGCTTGCTGCGTTCGCGTCGAATGATCTCCACTCGCTTGTTCAAAGCCATCGTAGTGCTCGGCAGCACGCTCACTGCGTCGGGAAGCGTGACGCTGGTGGCGCTCTCGTCGCTGCCGCAGGCGGCGTGCGGCGACGATCAGTTCGGCATCATCGACATGTCGGTCGACCTCGCTCCCGCGCAAGACATCGCGGTCCCGCGCGATCTATCGGGCGAGGATGGCGGCAACTCCGGATGAGGCGGAGCAGACGACCGCTGCCGGAGGCCGACGCCACGGTCGAGCGGCTCGCGGACGAGGATCGCGCCGTGCTGGTCACCTCGTGGGGCGGGCGCGCGCGCGGCGAAGCAGGGGCAGCCAACACGTTTCGCTTCA